>Ga0335081_10000214_pt1 | contig 110048 bp, 88 predicted proteins | sample Lox_Sample_35_FD_206713 | JGI IMG/M metagenome (GOLD analysis project Ga0335081, IMG submission 206713) | Soil microbial communities from Loxahatchee National Wildlife Refuge, Florida, United States - Lox_Sample_3.5 | ecosystem: Environmental > Terrestrial > Soil > Wetlands | place: USA...
TGGCCATTCCCACGGTTTCGGCGGGCAGGACGTCGTCACGACCACGCGCGAAACCACGCAAGATCATACCTCGTTAAAGTCGTTCCTGCAGAGCGTCAAATCTGAAGCGGAACGGAAGGCGATTGCGGCGGCCCTCGAAAGAACCGGCTGGAATCGCAAAGCTGCCGCGCGAATGCTGCGGGTCAGCTATCGGAGCTTGCTGTACAAGATCGAACAGTATCGAATGGTCGCCCCGCAGCCCTACGCTCACGGATTGCCGTACCATGGAGCGAATGGCAACGGCAAGGAATACAAAGGACATTGAGATCCGTCGCTGGAGATAAGTTGAACCGATCCGAAGAGAAACTTGTGATTGCCCTGTGCCGCTCCATTCTGGGGCTAGTGGTCAGCCTGCTGATATCGAGCATGCTGTATGGCCAGACGGGCCAGACAACGTCTCCTGCCATGCCGAGCGCGCAGGCAACGCCGGACAACTCTGCAGCCAAGGCGCATGACGACACCTACATCATCGGCAAAGATGACGTTCTGTCGATCAATGTGTGGAAGGAGGCAGAGATTTCCCGTTCCGTGCCAGTTCGGTCGGATGGAAAGATTTCTTTGCCGCTGGTCGGCGAAGTCCAGGCCGCCGGAAATACGCCGTTGAAGTTGGAACAGGACATCACCGCCAAACTGAAGAACTACATTGCCGAACCTGAAGTCACGGTCATCGTGCAGCAGGTCAACAGTCAGAAATTTAACATTCTTGGGATGGTCAACAAGCCAGGTTTGTATCCGATCACCAACTCTCCAACTGTGCTCGATGCCATCGCGATGGCTGGCGGTTTCCGCGACTTCGCCAAACAGAGGTCGATCTATGTCCTGCGGGAAAATTCTAACGGCACCCGGACGCGAATTCCGTTCGACTACAAGGAAGTCGTGAAGGGCAAGAACCCCGAGCAGAACATCAAGCTCCAGCCGCGCGATACGGTGGTGGTTCCGTAAGAGATGAATCGTTTCCTGATCATTTGCTTCTTTACGCCGATACTGGGTGTGTTGCCACTGTGGTCCCAGACGGACAACCGTGGAGCGGAACCCCCGGCCACAAACGAGCACCCCGAAGACACAATGCAGACGCCGCCTCCCGTTACCGGCGCTAACTATCCGACTGCGGTCGCGGCCCATGAGCGGACAAACTATCTCAGTTACGGAGTTGTCTTCACATCGGCTTACAACGACAACGTCCAGGGCGGGCTCTCTTCCCACCCCATCAGCGACATCAGCTATTCAGTCGCACCGACCATCGAAATTGACACGACAACACCGCGCCTGCACTGGATGGGGAGCTACTCACCCGGGTTCACTCTTTACCAGCGCACGAGCGGGTTGAACAAGTCTGATCAGAACGCCATATTTGACCTGAAGTACCGGCTCAGTCCTCACGTCAGCTTCAGCGCGCGAGATACCCTTCTGAAGAGCTCGAATGTGTTCAATCAGCCGAGTTTTGGCACCGGAGTGGCGATTTCCGGAGGAGCCCAGGTGCCAAATTTCTCGGTGATCGCCCCTCTCGCCGACATCCTGACGAACACCGGCAGCGTGGATCTAAGTTATCAGTTTGCATTGAACGGAATGATCGGTGCGAGTGGAACCTTCACCAACCTCCATTATCCGAATCCGTCCCAGGTGCCGGGTCTGTCGGATTCGTCTTCTCAGGGAGCCTCAGCTTTCTATTCCTTCCGCATCTCCAAAATGCATTACATCGGTGTGACCTATCAGTATCAACATCTGCTGTCCTATCCGGCGACGGGCTTAAGCGAGACGCAGACGCATGCGGTACTGCTGTATTACACGCTTTATCCAACGACGCACTTCACGATGTCGTTCTTCGGTGGCCCTCAGCATTTCGACACGGTTCAGCCCCCGATTCCGCCGCTGAACCTACAGCTTCCCGAAACCAGCGATTGGACGCCGGCGGCCGGCGGAAGCCTGAGCTGGCAAGGGCGGCTGACCAATCTCGGAGGAAGCTACTCTCACGTCGTTGCCGGAAGCGGGGGCCTGTTCAATGCCGTGCATTTGGATAGTGCGACTTCCTCCTTTAAGCAACAGATTACGAAGACTCTGACTGGATTGGTTGCCGGGATGTACACCCAAAGCAAGGTGCTGGGCAGCCCTCAGTTAACCGGTTTTAACGGCCACTCGGTCTCCGGGACGGTATCCCTGAACCAGTCACTGCTGCGACAGCACCTGAATGTGGAGCTGGGATATACCAGAATGCATCAGAGCTACGACGGCATTCCAGTGCTGGCCGCCAATCCTGACACCAACCGGGAATTCATTTCGATTTCCTGTCAATTCTCCAGACCGCTGGGAAGATAATCATGATGGACGAGCTGGAACAGCCAACCGAAGGGTTTGACCTTCAACACTATCTGGGAATTGTGCGGCGTCGGCACATTCATTTTCTGATACCGCTGCTGGTCGGCTGGCTGGCGGTTTGGGCCGCCAGTTGGGTATTACCGTCGCGTTATCAGTCGAGCACGCTGATCCTGGTCGAGCAGCCAACCATGCCCAAGGACTACGTGACGCCGAACATCAACGACAACCTCCAGGAAAGGCTGCAGAGCATTTCGCAACAGATACTGAGCCGCACGCGCCTGCTTCACATTATCGAGCAGTTCAATATCTATAACAGCGCACACGGACAGCGATCGACCGACGACAAGGTCGAGCGCATGCGGAAAGATATTGACATCGAACTGGTGCGCGACGCCCACAATCAAGTCAGCGCCTTCAACATCTATTACTCGTCCCGCGACCCTCGCATAGCCCAACAGGTAACCGAAGAGCTGACGAATCTCTTCATTAACGAGAATCTGGAGCTCCGGCAACATCAGTCGGAAGACACGACGAAGTTCCTAGAGTCGCAGCTAGACGCGGCCAAGAACGCACTTTCCGATCAGGAAGAAAAGATTCGCCTGTTCAAGGCGCAACATGTCGGCGAAATGCCGGAACAGCTGGCCAGCAATCTGCAAATCCTGGCTGGACTGCAGAGCCAACTGCAGAACGAAGAGGATGCCATCAGCGCAGCGAAGCAGCAGCAGGTTTATCTTCAGACCCTGCTCGAACAGTACAGGACGCTTCAGGGAACGACTAAGGCGGCAGATGGCACGACCATGGGTTTGCCGGCCATCGATCAGGAACTGGACAAGCTGAAAGCGCAGCTCGCGGATCTGAGTTCGCACTACACCGAGCTGCATCCGGACGTCCGTAAGGTGAAAGAGCAGGTCGCCCGGACAGAAAAAATGCGGGATCAGATGATCGCGAGCCTGAAAGCGCAGTCTGCCACTGGCAACGACGGAAACGATGCCAACGGCCCGAACACGCAGAACATGGACCCGAACCAGGCGGCGATGCTCCTCCAGGTGCAGAGCCAGCTCCGGTCGAACCAGACCGAGATCGCGAACCGGGAGCACGCGGTCGGCGTGCTGAAGTCGAAAGTGGAGGAATATCAAAGCCGGCTCAATCAGGAACCGATCCGCGAACAACAACTGGCGGATCTGACTCGCGGTTATGAACAGTCCAAGGCGAATTACTCCGATTTGCTCAAGAAGAAAAACGAATCTCAGATGGCGACAAGCATGGAGTTGCTGCAGCAAGGCGAACGCTTTCGCATCGTGGACCCGGCCAGCTACCCCCAGAAACCGGAATTTCCGAATCGCCGGAAATTTTGCGCTCTGGGGCTCGCGATTGGTCTGGCGTTGGGTCTGTTTGTCGCTGGGGCATTCGAATTGATCGACGATCGGCTGCATACGGAAAAAGAGATCAGAAAGCTGCTGCCAACCGATGTCATCGCCGAGATTCCCACCATCGTGAATGTCGATGATGTCCGACTGGCCCGGCGAAAGGTCTGGCTCGGATGGGCGACTGCCGCTATAGTATTCGGCACGATCCTGCTCGGTTCGGCGTTCAGTTATCTGCGCGGATAGCGATCAGCAATGTACAAACGCTTCTACAGCCTGCAGAAAAATCCGTTCGAGATTACGCCGGATCCTGCTTTTCTGTTCTCGACCAAACGCCACAACGAGGCTCTGGCCACGCTTTACTACGGCGTGCGCCGGCACAAGGGATTTGTGGTGCTCACCGGCGAGGTGGGAACGGGCAAAACTCTGTTGATTCGCAGCCTGCTGCAGATGTTGAAGCTGAGCAATGTCCATTATGCCTACATCTTCAACTCGAAGTTGTTGCCGATGGAATTTCTGCAGTATGTGGCCGGCGATTTCAGATTGCCTGTGAGCGGCAAGAACAAAAGCGAGCTCTTGCTGGAACTCAGCAGCTTCGTCATCTCGCGCTTCAAGCAGGGACTCACCACCGTCCTGGTAGTCGACGAGGCGCATCATCTTTCCGAGGAAGTGCTGGAAGAGATCCGGCTGCTTACCAATCTGGAAACCACCGAAGAGAAACTGCTGCAGATTCTGCTCGTCGGGCACCCTGAATTGGACGAGAAGCTCGACTCCGTGGATCTGCGCCAGTTGAAGCAGCGAATTGCGCTGCGCTCCCAATTGGCGCCGCTCGACTTGGAAGAGACTGAGGGCTACATCCGCCGCCGGATGCAGGTGGCCGGTCATGCCGCGCCCGATACTCTATTTCCCTTCGAGACCGTGCTGGAAATTCACCGTCATTCGCGGGGAATTCCTCGCCTCATCAACACGCTTTGCGAAAATGCGCTGATTTGCGGCTACGCCCGCCAGGCCAGGGAACTCACTCCTCAGATGATCGAGGAGATCGCAGTGGATTTTCGTCTCAACATTGTGCGCCCGGCGCCCGCAAAACGCGCGGATTCCGCCAAAGATGTCGAACAGGCGGCCAAGACGTTGCTCGATCTCTACGCGAGCCTGCGCCAGGCAAAATCCAGCGGGGAAGAGTTGAGGGGAGTAGTTCGAAGCGCCGGAGCAAGACAAAATGAGCCGTATATTTGACGCCTTACAGCGGTCCGGAGTGGAGCGGTCGGGAGTCGAATACCCCGATCTCATCTCGGTGGTGACCGAGGTTTTTGAGGCCAACCGAGATGGTGCGCCTAAGCCTCCGGAGCCGGCGGTGCAGGCGTCCGTAGAAGACGTAGCCGAGCCCGAGTTGCCGATGCCAGAGGTCGTACAAAAACCTCTGAGCCAGGAACTGTCGGAATTCCCTTCCTTGAACGTCGCGGTGAAGCCGCTGAGTCGTTTGGTTTTCTTCACCGATCCCGATAGCCTCGCGTCCGAGAAATTCCGATTCCTGAGCGTGCGATTGCGGCAGATTCAGCAGAGCCGGTCCATCAAGAAAGTCCTGGTCACCAGCACGATTCCGGAGGAAGGCAAGACGCTCATCTCAGCGAATCTGGCCGGAGCTCTCGCACGCAGAAAACAAAAAGTCCTGCTGATCGAAGGCGACCTTCGGAGACCGTCTCTGGCAAAGGAGTTTGGTCTGGGCCGGCTCTCCGGCTTGGGCGAATGGCTGCGCGGCGATCATCGAAAGCTCACCAATGTGTATCGCCTGGAGGGACCCGGGTTGTGGCTCATGCCCGCAGGCGACCCTCCCGCGAATGCCCTCGAACTGATGCAGTCAGCAAGTTTATCGCAGCTGATGGCACAGCTTTCCAATCTGTTTGATTGGATCATCGTTGACTCACCGCCACTGCTTCCTCTGGCCGACACGACCGTGTGGGCGCGCTTGACCGATGGCGCACTGCTGGTAGCCCGCGAGGGAACCACGCGAAAAGCCATGCTGGAGCGGGGGCTGCAAGTTGTGAAGAAGTCCGATCTCCTCGGAGTCATCCTGAACGGGTGCGCTCCTTCCAGGGACAACAGCTATTACCAGTCTTACTACAGTCCCGGCAACAAGTGACCGTTTGCTAAAGACTCTCCCCCTGTAAAAAAGGCCCAGATCCCTGTTCTTACCTTTTCCCAGACAATCAATACAAGATTCGATCCTCGAAGAAAAAAATTCAGGAGAGAAAAGCCGTGAATTACCAGAAGACGCGTAAGGGCGCCACCCTAGTCGCCAGAGAAATGGAACCAGCCGAGTCTCGCGAATTCTTGAACCAGGAATCGTTTCACCGCTTGATCTCGCTCGAGCGCAGGAGAACGGAACGGTCCAGAAAACCCTTTTTGCTCATGCTGCTGGATATGGGCGACCATTTGCCCTCGGAAACGAACGAAAGATATCTGGCCAAGCTGCAGACAGCTCTATCCGTTTCAACCAGGGAAACGGATGTCGTGGGCTGGTATCAAAGCGAGCGGATCGTCGGGGTCATGTTTACCGAAATCTGTTTGGAGGATCGCAACACTATCGTCAGTACCATGATTTCGAGGCTGAGCGAAATCTTGCGCGAACACCTGAGCCTGGAGCAGTTCAACCGGGTGGGTATCTCCTTCCATGTATTTCCCGAAGATTGGGACACTGAATCGCGCAAGCCGAGCAACCCAGTTTTGTATCCAGATCTCTCGAAACGAGAGAATAACCGGCGCGTTTTCGGAGCGATGAAGCGAGCCATGGACATCCTGGGCAGCCTTTTGGCCCTGATTATCGGCGCTCCCGTATTCGCAACGATCGCAATTGCGATCAAAGCTACCTCCGAAGGTCCCGTGTTCTTCCGTCAGCGCCGAATCGGCCAGCACGGCAAGTCATTTGTGTTTCTCAAATTCCGATCTATGAAAGTCGGCAACGATGCCTCCGCGCACAAGGAGTATGTAAAACGGCTTATTTCCGGCAAAGCGGAACGGCATGGGGCAAACGGAAACGGTCAGGGCGTGTTCAAGCTGACTCGAGACCCGCGCATCACGAGAGTCGGAGCCTTCCTTCGCAAGACCAGCCTCGACGAATTGCCTCAGTTCATTAATGTACTCAAAGGTGAAATGTCGCTGGTTGGGCCGCGGCCCCCGATTCCTTACGAAGTAGAGGCCTACGATGTGTGGCACCGCCGGCGGTTGTTGGAAGCCAAGCCGGGTATCACTGGACTCTGGCAAGTCAGCGGACGCAGCAAGGTAACATTCGACGAGATGGTGCGCCTCGACCTGCGCTACGCCAAAACCTGCTCCCCCTGGAACGATGTCAAGATCCTTTTGCGCACGCCGCTTGCAGTAATGCTCGGCGAAGGCGCTCACTAACCTCGTAGTAAGTTGCCCTTCCAAGACCTACCAACCTGCCTCCCAGAGGAAAAAATGGCTACCTACGTTGCACAACCCGAAAATTCGCTCATTCCACAGAAGGGCAGTCAGGCGCTCCGCTTTGGAGTCGTCGGCTACGGATATTGGGGTCCGAATGTCGTTCGTAATTTGGATCAACTGGAAACGGCCGAGGTGCTCTCGGTCTGTGACATGAGTTCGAGCGCCCGCCAGCGAGCGCAAAAAGCATACCCCAACCTGGCGATTAGTGCGGACCCCGCAGAACTGATCAAGTCCACCGACATCGATGCAGTTGCAGTCGTGACCCCGATCTGGACCCACTACGAATTGGCCAAAGCCGCGCTAGAAAACGGCAAGCATGTTTTCGTGGAGAAGCCGTTTACCAGCAACACCGCACAAGCTGGAGAGTTGATCGAACTTGCGGCGAAGAAAAATCTGAAGATCATGGTGGATCACACGTTCTTGTTTACCGGCGCAGTTCGGAAGATCAAGGAACTGCTCAACGAGAACGCGCTTGGCAAGCTTTATTACTACGATTCGACTCGCGTCAACCTTGGCCTGTTCCAGCATGATGTGAATGTGATCTGGGACCTGGCTCCGCATGATCTTTCGATCATGGACCATCTGATCGAACAGCGTCCGGAGGCGATCGTCGCCACGGGACAGAGCCACCTCAACGGCCACGAAGATGTGGCGTTTATCACCATTTACTTCCCGGACAAAATCGTTGCCCACATCAATGTGAACTGGCTCTCACCTGTCAAAGTACGCACGACTTTGATAGGCGGCGAGAAAAAAATGTTGGTGTGGAACGACCAAGCCGCCGATGAGCAAGTGAAGGTCTACGACCGGGGCGTAAGCGTCACCAACCGTGAAGGTGTCTACAACCTGCTGGTCAACTATCGCTCGGGTGACATGTGGGCGCCACGCCTCGAACGTGCAGAAGCGCTGACTCACGAGTTGTCCTACTTCGTTGACTGCATTGCCAAAGACGAAACACCGATGAACGACGGGCAGGCTGGCTTGCGTGTGGTGAAGATGCTCGAAGCCTCGAACGAATCCCTCCGGCAGCGTGGAGCCCTCGTATATCTATGAACCCTTACGTGTGTATCTCGCCCGACGTGAAGCTTGGCAAGGATGTCAGGCTTTCCAAGTTCATTAACTTGTACGGTTGCGAAATCGGAGATGAGACCAAGATTGGAGCGTTTGTAGAAGTCCAGAAAAACGCCACCATCGGAAAACGGTGCAAGATTTCGAGCCATACATTCATTTGTGAAGGCGTGACCATTGAAGACAATGTCTTCATTGGCCACGGCGTCGTATTCATCAACGATTCCTATCCGCGAGCAACAGTGGCGGGCGGCGGCTTGCAAACGGAAGCCGATTGGAAAGTCGAAAAAACCGTCATTAAGAAAGGCGCCTCAATCGGCTCAGGTGCCACGATCCTTGCCAACCTTTGCGTCGGTGAAAACGCAATCGTCGGTGCCGGTGCGGTGGTAACGAAAGACGTGCCTGCCAACGCTATTGTCGCGGGAAATCCATCCAAAGTTTTTCGTTATATCGAGGAGACCGTGGAGGTCACAAAGTGAGCATTTCTAATAACAGCATTCCTTTTCTTGATCTGGTAACGCCTCACGTTGAACTCGAGCAGGAACTCACCGACGTCTTCAAGCAGGTATTACACACTGCCGGATTCGTCGGTGGAAGGATGGTAGAGAACTTTGAAAAAGAATTTGCCGAATTCTGTGGAACCCGACACTCCGTTGCAGTCAACAGCGGCACGGATGCGCTGCGCTTCGCACTGATGGCTGCCGGAGTAAAGGCCGGCGATGTCGTCGTGACCGTGCCGCACACCTTCATCGCAACCACCGAAGCCATCTCCCAGGCAGGCGCTCTGCCGGAGTTTGTCGATATCGATTCGCGCACCTACAACATGGATCCCGAAAAGCTTCGGGAATATCTGGAAGTGGGCTGCACGGTCGACGCTTCTGGCAAACTGCGTAGCTGCCGGAGTGGACGCCCCGTCACCGCCGTCGTTCCAGTTCATCTGTACGGGCAAATCGCCGACATGGATGCCATCCAGGAACTGGCCGAACGCTTCAATTTGATCGTGGTTGAGGACGCCTGCCAGGCGCATGGCGCAGAATATTTCTCCCGCAAGCACAACCGCTGGTTCAAGGCGGGTTCCATGGGCCATGCTGCTGCATTCAGCTTTTATCCCGGCAAGAACTTAGGCGCCTGCGGTGAAGGGGGTGCGATCACCACTAATGACGAATCTATCGCCCGCAAGAGCAAGATGCTTCGCGATCACGGCCAGGCAAAGAAGTACTATCACGATGTTGAAGGCTACAACGGCCGGCTGGACTCGCTTCAGTGCGGATTCCTGAGCGTGAAACTGCGGCACCTGGCCAAGTGGAATGCACAGCGCCGGGCAAACGCCAACCAGTACACCCGGCTCTTCGAAGAGAGTGGCAAGCCGGTGCAGACTCCATATGAGCCGTCGTGGTCGCGTGCCGTCTACCACCTCTATGTCGTACGCACCGATGACCGCGAGGGGCTGATAGCTTTCCTGAAAGATGCCGGCGTTGGGACCGGAATTCACTATCCGATTCCCCTGCATCTGCAAAAGGCCTACACCCAGCTGAACTATCGCCGTGGCGATTTTCCGCACGCTGAAAAAGCAGCCGAAGAGATCGTGTCCCTACCCATGTTCCCCACACTCACCTCGCAGCAGTGTAGCCAAGTCGTGGATGCCGTCCAGCGCTTTGTCGCCACCGCTGCAGCCGTCCCCGCGCGCTGAGAACGATCAGCAAACAACAGATAGGTCCTGTGAAGATAGTCACCATCGTTGGCGCCCGGCCGCAATTCGTAAAGATCGCGGCCGTGAGTCGCAAGCTGCGCCGGCAGCACCAGGAAATCCTCATCCATACCGGCCAGCACTACGACTACGAAATGTCCGGCGCGTTTTTCGACGGCCTCGACTTGCCGCGTCCCGACTTCAATCTTGGCGTCGGCTCCGGCTCCCACGCAGCGCAAACCGGCGACATGCTGAAAGGAATCGAGGAGGTTCTGCTGGCCGAGAGACCGGAATACCTGCTCACGTACGGCGACACCAATTCCACGCTGGCGGGAGCGTTAGCCGCCTCCAAGCTTTCGATTCCGACTATCCACATTGAAGCCGGCCTGCGCAGCTACAACCGCGCGATGCCCGAAGAAGTCAATCGTGTCGTCGCCGACCACCTCGCCGACCTGCTACTCTGTCCCAGCGATACCGCGGTGCAGAATCTGGCCAAGGAAGGCATCACTCGCAATGTTTACCAGGTCGGCGATGTGATGCTCGACGCCATCCACTGGGCCAGGGAACGAAGCAACGGCCATGCCACTGCGCTGTTCGACCGCCTGGGGTTGCGTCCAGAGCAGTATCTACTGGCGACCTTGCATCGCAGCGAGAACACCGACAATCGTGACCAGTTTCGCGCCATCCTCGATACCTTCAATTCACTGGACGAGCCGGTGGTTTTCCCGGTGCATCCTCGCGCCCGCAAGATCATTGACGACGTCGGGTTTCGGCCGGGTCCGCGGTTACATCTTTTGGAACCGCTCGGTTATCTCGAAATGGTCGCGCTGCTTGCCGCCGCTCGTCTCGTCCTTACCGATTCGGGCGGCCTCCAGAAAGAAGCCTACTGGCTAGCTAAACCCTGTCTCACCCTCCGCAACGAAACGGAGTGGATTGAAACCGTCCAGGTGGGATGGAACGTTTTAGTTGGATCGAACCCTCAACGTATTCTTCGCGAAGTGAATTCCTTTGTTCCCCCAAGCGCTCGCCCGCTGCTCTACGGAGACGGAAAGGCGGCGGACAAGTGTGTCGAACTCATCGGACATAAATCAGAGCCACTGGCTCGTGCGGGAAAGGCTTGAAATGGAAAACACAGTATCAAAGAGCGGCGGTGTCCGCATGGCTGTGGTGGGCGTCGGCTATTGGGGCAAGAACTTAGTTCGCAACTTTCAGGAACTGGGCGCCCTGGAAGGGCTCTGTGACGCAGATCCGCTGGCGGAAGCCAACTGTAAGAGCCGCTATCCACACGCAAAATTCTTCTCCGACTACGCTCAACTGCTGGCTGATCCGACGATGGACGCGGTCGCGCTCGCCACTCCGGCGGTCACGCACTTTGAGATGGCCAAAGCCGCGCTCATGGCTGGCAAGGACGTGCTGGTCGAGAAACCTCTCGCTACTGACGTCAGGCACGGCGAGGAACTGGTGAAGATCGCCGAGACGCAGCGCCGCATTCTGATGGTCGGGCACATTCTCCGCTACCATCCAGCCATCCTGAAGCTCAAGCAACTCATCAAGGACGGCGTACTGGGCAAGATCAACTATCTCTACTCCAATCGGCTCAATATCGGCAAAATTCGTACCGAGGAAAACATTCTCTGGAGCTTCGCTCCGCATGACATCTCCGTGATGCTCTCGTTGTTAGACGAGATGCCGAAGCGCGTGACTTGCCAGGGTAGCGCATATCTGAACCACGACGTGAGCGACGTCACTCTCAGCCATTTCGAGTTTCCGAGCGGAGTGCAAGCCCATATCTTTGTCAGCTGGCTGCATCCCATTAAAGAACAGCGGCTGGTGGTGGTGGGATCGGAAAAGATGGCCGTCTTTGACGACACAGCAGAAGACAAGCTGGTCCTGTATCCGCATCGCGTGGAATGGAAAAATCGCATTCCGACCGCGGTCAAGGCAACCGGCGAACCGGTTGCGCTCGAACAAAAGGAACCGCTGCGCGCTGAATGTCAGCATTTTCTTGATTGCATCGTTAGCCGCACCTCGCCGGTCAGCAATGGTGCCGAGGGCCTGCGCGTACTGCGCGTTCTCGATGCCTGCCAGCGCGCGTTGCACAATGGCGGCGTTGCCGTGGATGCGCCCGCTGTCACCAAGCCGGAGCGCGCGTACTTCGTTCATGAGTCGGCTTATGTCGATGAAGGCGCCGAGATCGGCGCCCGCACAAAGGTGTGGCACTTCTCCCACGTGATGAAGGGTGCACGGATCGGCGAGCGCTGCGTGATCGGGCAGAACGTGAACATCGATGGCGGTACTGTGATCGGCAAGAACGTCAAGATCCAGAACAATGTCTCCGTTTACACCGGCGCAGTCATCGAGGATGACGTATTTCTGGGACCGTCCTGCGTTCTGACCAACGTCAGCAATCCACGCTCCCAGGTAAACCGCCATTCGCTCTACGAGGCGACCCGCCTGAAGCGCGGCTGTACGATTGGCGCAAACTCAACCGTGGTCTGCGGCACCACCGTCGGCCGGTATGCCTTTGTCGGTGCCGGCGCGGTTGTGACCAAGAATGTTCCGGACTTTGCGCTAGTTGTAGGCAATCCCGCCCGTCAAGTGGGATGGATGAGCCGCCACGGACATCGGCTCGAAGCCGCCGATGACCATGGTGTGATGCGGTGCCCTGAGACCGGATACCGTTACAAAGAAATTGAACCGGGAATTCTTCGCTGTCTTGATCTTGACGAAGACGCCGCCCTGCCCGCGGAGTTTGCTGTAGGTACCAAGTCCTATCGGGAGTTCAAAGAGGAAAACAAGTATGAATATTCCGTTACTCGATCTTAAAGCGCAGTACGCCGCCATCAAACCCGAAATCGACGCCGCCGTCGCGGAAGTACTCGAGTCGCAACACTTCATCCTCGGTCCCAAGGTGGAGGAGTGCGAGAAAGCCATCGCCAAATATTCGCAGTGCGCTTACGGCATCGGAGTATCCTCCGGCAGCGATGCGCTGTTGGCGTGCCTGATGGCTGAGAGCATCGGCGCTGGAGACGAGGTAATAACCACGCCTTATACTTTCTTCGCGACCGCCGGTGCCGTCGCCAGACTGGGCGCGACCCCGGTGTTCGTCGACATCGATCCTCTTACCTATAACCTCGACCTATCGCAGATCGCAGCTAGGATCACGCCGAGGACGCGCGCCATTATTCCCGTCCATCTTTACGGACAGATGCTTGACATGCATGCCCTGATGGCGCTCGCTCACAAACACAGTCTGGTGGTGATTGAGGATGCGGCGCAGGCCATTGGCGCCGAACACAGCGGCCGTCGTGCCGGTTCGATCGGACACTACGGATGTTTCTCCTTTTTCCCTTCCAAGAATCTGGGCGGGGTCGGCGACGGGGGAATGGTTGTGACCAACGACGCGCAGCGCGCTGAGAGGTTGCGTTGCCTGCGGGGCCACGGAGCCAAGCCCAAGTACTACCACAAAATTATCGGCGGCAACTTCCGACTGGACGCCATTCAGGCGGCGGTCGTCTCCGCCAAATTGCCGCACCTGGACAGCTGGACAGCCGCCCGGCAGGCAAACGCGAAACGGTACCACCGCCTGTTCAGCGATGCAGGCGTCGCGGTCGGACTGCCCACCGTGCGCGCCGACCGGCATATTTTCAATCAGTACGTAATCCGCGTTTCCGGGCGCGGCGCATTGCAAACGCATCTGAAGAAATGTGGAGTGGGGACTGAAGTTTACTATCCGGTTCCGCTGCACTTGCAGGAATGCTTCGCCTATCTCGGCCACAAACCAGGATCGATGCCGGAAAGCGAACGCGCAGCAAATGAAACTCTGGCTCTGCCCATCCAGCCGGAACTGACCGACGCGCAGGCGCAGTATGTAGTCGAGTGCATTGCTGAGTTCGTCGGCCAGACTGAACTGGCTGGGGCCGGCGCAGTGCGCAGCGTCTAAGGGACAAGAGTCTTGATTGGGGTCCTTCCGAAAGCAGGCCAGGCCCTGGTGGTTGAGGAGTTTTTTCAGCTCTTCAAGACACCGTGGGAGTTCTACCGCCCGGGGCACTACTACGATGTCGTCATCGACACCACGGGCCAGCTGCCAGAGGTCGACGCCAGGCTGCTGCTTCTTTACGGCTCGGAGGCGACGGCATCTGATGGAGGTCGGCCGACTCCCGCCGGTCTCAGACGCGGGAATTTGCGGGTCGCAGATCGCACGGTTCCGATTTATTGCGGGCTGTCGACCTTCGCGGATAAAGCGCAACAGGCTGCATGCCTCACCACCGACTCCGAAGTGGCAGGCTTCTACGCAAAGTCCAACGCCACTACAGTCCTCCATCTGGGGTATGACCTCTTCGAGGAAGTACGCTTTCTGCTTTCGAGTGGGCAGCCGGTTGAGAATGCGCAGACTCCGACTCTCGATCTCCACGTCGGGATGTTGAGGGACTGGATCCTTGACGAGAACATTCAGCTGCTGGAGATTCTTCCCGCGCCCGCTGGCTACAATTTTGCTGTATGCCTAACGCACGACATTGACTTCGTCGGCATACGGAATCACAAGTTTGACCACACCATGTGGGGATTCGTCTACCGCGCAACGGTGGGCTCACTCCACAACTTCTTCCGCGGGCGCCTGACCGTAAGCCAGGTGCTGAAGAACTGGCGCGCCGTGGCCTCTCTCCCTTTTGTCTATCTTGGCTGGGCCAGGGATTTCTGGGAACCTTTCGATTGGTATTTCAAAGTCGAGAAGGACCTGCCCTCTACCTACTTCGTGGTTCCCTTCAAGGGACGCTGCGGCGAAAAAGTGCCTGGGCGGAACGGCTCCAGACGAGCCGTCGCGTATGAAGCCGCGGACCAATCGCAGCCCCTGGCAATGGCCCAAAGCGCTGGTGGTGAGATTGGTGTGCATGGCATCGATGCCTGGCACAGCGTTGAGTCCGGCAGAAACGAGCGCAACAAAATCTCGCAGGTGACGGGCGAGCCGGCCAACGGCATCCGGATGCACTGGCTGCTGCAAGATGCAAACACGGCGACGATGCTTGAGGACAGCGGCTACGCCTACGATTCCACGGTAGGCTACAACGAAACGGTCGGATATTGGGCCGGCACGGGCCAGGTGTACCGTCCGCTGAATGCAAAGGCCCTGCTCGAACTTCCGGTTGAAATTCAGGACGGTGCGTTGTTCTATCCGCAGCGGCTCGATCTTTCAACTGCCGGCGCCGAGGAACTCTGTGGGAACCTGATCGAGAATGCCGAGAAATTCGGCGGAGTACTCACCACCATTTGGCACGACCGCAGCCACGCTCCCGAGCGTCTCTGGGGCGAGTTCTACATTCGCCTGATTCGAACGCTGCGTTCACTGAACGCTTGGTTCGGCACGGCGTCCGCAGTTGTCGGCTGGTTCGGCAAGCGGCGGCAGGTGCAGTTTGCACAGATACAGGATTCTGACGGAGCTCGAACCGTTATGCGGTACGATGGCGCCGAGATTCAGCCCCCGCTGAATGTCCGACTTTATTATGCGCCCGTTCAGCCTGCCGCTGGTAAGCCGGATGTCCGATTTGTTGATGTTCCCTGGAATGGAAAATCCACGGCCGATCTTGAAGCACAACTGGCAATGCACTCTTCCCTGAGGGCAGGTCCGGTTCTTTCTCAAACTTTATGAAATCAGTTTGCATTGTTCTGCACAACCATTATGACGGCGATATCCGTGTGCGACGGAAGGCTGAGGCGCTGATCAGCGCCGGCTATTCGGTGGATGTGCTTGCCCTGCGCGAACCGCAGACGCCCCGGACCTATACCTTGGGCGGCGTGCAGGTCCGGGCAATCTCTCTGGGGAAGAAGCGCGGGTCGCTGGCTCGTTACGCCTACGAGTATCTGGCGTTCTTTTTGTGGGCATTGTTCCGAGTCACGCTGCAGATGTGGCGCCGGCGATATGTTCTCGTCGACGTCAACAATCTGCCTGACTTTCTGGTATTCTCTGCGGTTTTTGCGCAGTGGATGGGGGCGAAGGTCATATTGGACATGCATGAGATCACGCCCGAGTTCTACATGTCCAAGTACCGGATTGAGGAGAGTTCCATATGGGTCCGCCTTCTGAAGGTTCAGGAGAGACTCAGCCTGGGCATTGCCAACAAGGTCATCAACATCAACGAACCCATCGAGGACCTGCTGGTCGGCCGCGGATTGCCGCGGGCGAAGTCAACCATCATCATGAACTCGGCGGATGAGAGTCGCTTTGCCGCGGTCCCGGCTTCGCCGTCCGGAGCCGATTTGGGCGTTTCAGATGATGCCTTCGTCTTCATGTATCACGGGACACTGACCGGTCTTTACGGTCTCGATATTGCTGTCCGGGCATTTGCCATAGCGCATGCGGAAATGCCGGGAGCGGAGCTCTGGATTCTAGGTTCGGGACCGGACAAGCCCTTGTTGCAGGAACTGGCGCAGCAATCTGGAGTTGCGAACAAAGTGCGCCTGACGGGACAAGTCCCCTCGTCGGAAATTCCATCCTGGCTGCGCCGCTGCGATGTCGGAGTTCTACCCTTGCGCAGCGATGTTTTCCTGGAATTTGCTTCGCCGAACAAACTACCCGAGTTCATCGTTTCTGGCACGCCCGTGATTGTTTCCCGCCTGGGCGCGATTCGGCATTATTTCAGCGAAGACGCCCTGGCATTTTGCGAACCAAATAATCCGGCGGACCTGGCCAGGCAAATGGTGCGCGTCTTCCACGACAGCTCGCTGCGTAGGGAATTGGTGGCTCGCGCGAAGAAGGAGTACGCCCCCATACGCTGGGAAGTGATGAAAGATCGCTATCTGCGCATGATCGAGGCTACCGTGGGCCCCGCAGAGCTGAATGCCGAGCCCAGAGTGCATGGCCCAAGCCGCAGGCGCAACGCCGTGACTCAACGCCAGATTCGCAACGCATAGATGGCAAACATCCCCACCTACGTCCTGATCACCGCTGCCCGGAATGAGGCCAGGCTCATCGAGCAGACCATAAAGTCCGTCGTCGGGCAAACCGTTAAACCACTGAAGTGGGTGATTGTGAGCGACGGTTCGACCGATGGCACCGATGAGATCGCCGGGCGGTATGCTGCCCGATACGCGTGGATCGAAGCCATCAGCCTTCCGGAACGTGCCCAGCGGCACTTTGCCGGCAAGGTCGCCGCGTTGAATGTCGCCCAGTCAAAAGTCGCGAACCTCGACTACGAGGTTATTGGAAACCTGGACGCGGATGTCACATTCGAAAGCGACTATCTGGAGTTCGTGGTAAACAAGTTTGCTGAAGACCCCAAGCTAGGAGTCGCGGGAACACCTTATCTCGAGGAGAATCAGGCACAGGACGAACGGTTTAAGAGCCCTGATCACGTCTCGGGCGCCTGCCAGCTCTTCCGTCGCCGCTGCTGGGAGGAAATTGGCGGCTACCCTGCCGTCAAGACCGGAGGCGTCGATTTCATCGCGGTCCTGGCCGCGCAGGCCAAAGGGTGGAGAACGCAGCGATTCGAGGACAAGACCTGCTTCCACCATCGCAATGTGGGTAGCGGGCAACACGCTGGCGTGCTCAGCCGCATGCTGAATCTCGGAAAGAAAGATTATCTGCTGGGCAGCCATCCCGGCTTCGAATTGTTCCGCTGTCTTCTCCGGATGAAGAGCCAGCCCTACCTGATCGGTGGGTGCCTGATGCTGTTGGGATATTTCTCGGCGATGCTCCGCGGCGTGGAACGATCCATGCCTGCAGACCTCATTGCGCTCCGGCAAAGCGACCAGATCAAGCGATTGCTGCAACTGCTTCGTCACCCCCTCAAGAACAGCCACCCTCGATCGGCAGTGCAAGCCCGGCCTTGATCGTCGGACTTCGCATCCCTGTTTCTTGCAGCCCGTTTGCCAGGACAAATGAAGACCACCGACGACGGCAAAATTCGCGCGAGTTCGTCAGGGCTCGGACTACTCGAGCCTTCTGGCGCGGCCGCAAGCTCTGAGGTCCCTGAGTCCGCGGGAGCGGGTGCGCTTATCATCAACGCCGACGATTGGGGCCGGGATCGCGACACCACAGATCGGACCCTGGACTGCATTCGCTGCGCCACTGTTTCCTCAGTGAGCGCAATGGTGTTCATGGAGGATTCGGAGCGCGCCGCTGCTAAGGCCGTGGACCACAAAATCAGCGTCGGTCTGCATCTCAATTTCACGACCCCGTTTTCCGCAAGTGGAGTGGCTTCTCGGTTGGCCGAACACCAGCAGCGCCTCACTCGCCATCTGCGGCGTCATCGCCTCGCACCGGTGGTCTATCACCCGGCGCTGAGTAGTTCGTTCGACTATGTGGTCAAAGCGCAACTCGACGAGTTCTGCCGTCTTTACGGCGTCAACCCCGAGCGCATCGACGGCCACCATCACATGCACCTGTGCGCCAACGTGATATTCGGCAAGTTGCTGCCAGCGGGAACCATCGTGCGCAGGAACTTTTCATTTCGCGCTGGAGAAAAAGGGCTGGCCAACCGTCTTTACCGGAATTCGATCGACCGTATCATTCGGCGGCGGCACGATACGACCGACTATATGTTCGCCCTGCCGCCTTTGAACCCGCCGGATCGGCTGCAACGGATCTTTGCGATGGCCCGCCAGTTTTCCGTGGAAGTAGAGACTCATCCTGTGGACGTTGCAGAGTATGCCTACCTCACGCAAGGTGAGGTTGTGCGCCAAGCCGAGGATGTGCCGATCGCCACCAGTTACACACTCTCCCGCCGGGCTTCACAGTCGCCGCATAACCAAGCAGATGACCGCCGCACCTGAGCACATCACAATCTGTATCTGTACCTACCGGCGTCCGGAACTGCTCGTCCGCCTGCTGAAGAGTCTCGGCACGCAGAAGACCGATGGTCTGTTCACCTATTCCGTGGTGATCATCGACAACGATTCCTCGCGGTCTGCCGAATCCGCGGCGTCACAGTTCGCCGCACAATCGGACATCGCCGTAAAGTACGGTGTGGAGCCGCGGCAAAACATCGCTATGGCACGAAACAAGGCGGTAGAGAACGCATCCGGCGACTACGTAGCCTTCATCGACGACGATGAGCTTCCCATCGAGCACTGGCTCTTGACGCTGTTCAAGACCTGCAAAAAGCACAGTGTGGATGGAGTGCTTGGGCCGGTAAAGCCGCACTTCGACCAGACCCCGCCCAAGTGGGTCGTGAAAGGAAATTTCTACAATCGGGTCAGCTATCCTACCGGTCTGGTGATTGACTGGAAAAAAGGCAGGACAGGCAATGTGCTGATGAAGCGAGAGGTCCTGGCCGCTGCGACGCCGCCGTTCAATCCCGAGTTCCTGACCGGCGAGGATCAGGACTTCTTTGGCAGGATGATCGAGAAGGGCTACGTATTCATCTGGTGCGACGAGGCACTCGCCTACGAAGTGGTTCCTCCGATTCGCTGGAACCGCCGTTTCATGGTCAGGCGCGCTTTGCTGTCGGGTGCGATCTCGCAGGCGCATCCCAGCTTTAAGGGCGTCAAGATCCTTAAGTCGATGATTGCCGTACCAACGTATGTTGCCGGGCTCCCATTTGCATTTCTGTTAGGGCAACACCGATTCATGTCTTGCCTGATCAGGCTCTGTGATCACTTGGGCAGCGTGCTCGCACTTATGGGTATTCAAGCGGTCAAAGAGCCGTACGTTACCAGCTAGTTTCCAGACATAAGACTTTGGACAAACAGGACAATCTGATTGTTGGTGGCAACGACCCGATTCTGATTACGGGGGCTTCGGGGTACATGGGGCCGGGATTGGTTCGGTGTTTGCTGGACCGCGGTTTCCGCAACCTTCGCTGCTTTACGCGGCCGGGAAGCGATCTGACCCATCTGCAGGCAGTTTCCCGGCGCAAGGAGGGAGCAAGGGTCGAAACTATCAAGGGCAATCTTTTGTCCCGCGAGGATTGCCTAGAAGCGACCAAGGGCATCGCAGTCGTTTTTCACCTCGCCACCGGGGGCGGAGGAAAATCTTACCCCGACGTCTTCATGAATACGGTTGTCGCCACACGAAACCTGCTGGCTGCTTGTCTTGAGCATCGCTGCCTGAAGCGGTTTGTCAACCTCAGTTCCTTGGCGGTCTACACCAATTGCCAGAACCCGCAGGGAAGGCTGCTCGATGAAACCTGCGCGGTGGACGACCGTCCGGAGTTGCGGGGCGATGCCTATTGCTTTGCTAAAGTCAAGCAGGATGAGATCGTGATGGAATACTGCAAGCAGTTCGGCCTTCCTTACGTGATCGTGCGGCCGGGCTATGTACTGGGGCCGGGCAAAACCAGCATCGTGAGCCGCGTCGGCATCGATACCTTCGGCGTGTTCTTGCATCTCGGGGGCTCAAACCCAGTCCCGTTCACTTATATCGACAACTGCAACGAGGCGATTGTGCTGGCCGGCCTGACCAAAGGTGTGGATGGTGAAGTCTTCAACGTCATGGACGATGACCTGCCGTCCAGCCGGCAATTTTTGCGGCTCTACAAGCGCAAGGTGAGAAAATTCCGTTCCATCTATCTGCCACACTTTGCCAGCTATGTCCTTTGCTCACTGTGGGAGAAGTATTCGAACTGGTCCGCTGGCCAGCTGCCTCTCACATTTAATCGTCGGCACTGGCATGCGTATTGGAAGAAGACCCATTACAGCAACCAGAAACTGAAGGCCCGGTTGGGATGGAGACCGGCAGTTTCCATGTCCGAAGGATTCGAGCGTTATTTTGCAGCATGCCGGGAAGAGCAGGCACATGCTTAAGGTTGCCATCGTAGGCTGCGGCAAGATTGCAGACGCACACGCGGAGCAGATACAGCGCATCAGCGGCTGCAACATCGTAGGCGTTTGTGACCGCGAACTGCTCATGGCACGCCAGTTGTATGAGCGATTTCCGGTGGAGAACTACTTCGATAGCGTGACGAAACTCCTGGATGTCACCCGGCCGGACGTGGTCCATATCACCACTCCTGCGGAAAGTCACTTTGAGCTGGCCAAGCTTTGCCTGGAGTCAGGTTGCCACGTCTATGTAGAAAAGCCATTCACGCTTTTCGCCGACGAGGCCAGGGCCTTGTTGGAACTCGCACAGGACAGGGGACTCAAGCTTACCGTCGGACACGACGACCAGTTCAGTCATGTCGCTCGGCGCATGCGGGCGCTGATCCAGACCGGCTACCTGGGCGGCGCGCCGGTTCACATGGAGAGTTATTTCTGCTACGAACTCGGCCAAGCGTACGCGAAGGCTTTGTTCGCCGACCGGCAACACTGGGTCCGCCGCCTTCCGGGAAAGCTTCTGCACAACATCATCAGCCATGGTATCGCGCGCATTGCGGAGTTCCTGGACAGTGACTCTCCCACCGTCATTGCGCATGCTTTTGTCAGCCCCTTACTTAAGAAAGTCGGGGAAACGGAGATCCAGGACGAGTTGCGAGTGATCGTGGCCAGCGAAAGCGGCATGACCGCCTATTTTACGTTCTCTTCGCAGATGCGCCCTTCGCTGCACCAGTTCTCCATCTACGGCCCGAAGAATGGCTTGGTCCTCGATCAGGATCATGAAATTCTGCTAAAACTGCGCGGCGCAGCCTTCAAGAGCTACTTGGAGAAATTTGTTCCGCCGGTGTCGTTCGCCCGGCAACACTTTGCGAACCTCCGGTTCAACGTGAGGAAGTTTCTGGGCCGGGATTTTCACGCCAAGGCCGGCATGCACGTCCTGATCGAATCGTTTTACCGCTCCATTACCGAAGACGCGCCGGTCCCCATCCCCTATCGCGAAATCCTCCTGACCGCCACGATTATGGACCGCATCTTCGAACAGATCGGCTCCAGCGGATCTCCGCATCGCGGTTCTGGCGCGCAGACTGAAATGCTGACGCATCATACTACTCCGGCATAGTTTCTCCGCACGGCAACGCAGAGTAGTTAAAGAAAGGTCTTCTCGAGTTCATGTCCAGGCCAGGCATTCGAGCACTAGAGGCGGGTTTCACGGCAGAGCCCGACGTCGTCGACGCAGCAGGTTGGACTCGCATCGTGGAGGAATTTGACGACGCGAATATCTACCAGACATGGGCATTTACGGCCGCGACCTCAAATCCGCGGACGATGAGCCATCTGCTGCTGAAAAAGGACGGGGAAGTGGTCGCTGCCGCGCAAGTCAGAGTCGTGAACGTTCCAATCCTGAGGGCCGGGATCGCTTATGTGCGTTGGGGACCGCTCTGGCGGCGCACAGGCGTGAAAGCCGACGTGAACATTTTCCGCCAGGCCATTCGCGCTTTGCGTAACGAATTTTCCTGCCGCAGGGGTCTGGTGCTGAGACTGTTTCCGATGGCGCACGACGATAATTCAGAGAGCATTTACGCCATCCTGACCGACGAAGGTTTCGCGGCAAAGCAGGAGCAAACTAGGAGCCGGACGATCCTCATGGACATCACTTCCCCTGCGGATCTCCTCCGCCAGGGAATGGCGCCGCACTGGCAACGTGAGCTGAAACTTGCCGAGCGCAAAAATCTGAAGATCATTTCCGGATCTGATGACCAGTTGTTTGGCCAATTCCTCGATATCTATCGCGAGATGGTGGCCCGGAAAAACTTCAGGGAAGGCACCAACATCGACGAGTTCCGGCAGATGCAGGCGCAGTTACCCGAGAAGCAAAAGATGCGGATCATGCTGGCCGTGTCCGATGCGGGACTGTGTTCCGGAGTGATCTACAGTGCCATGGGAAAGACGGCTGTGTATCTTTACGGTGCTACCAGCAAGATCGGAATGAAGAGCAATGGATCGTATCTTTTGCACTGGAATCTGATCCAGTCTCTCCGGAAGGATGGATATGAGATCTACGACCTGAACGGAATCAACCCTGAGACGAATCCCGGAACCTACAAGTTCAAGCTGGATCTGGCCGGCAAACACGGCAGGGACATTTATTTTCTGGGACGGTTCGATTCGTGCGCAAGTCTTCTCAGCCAGTTGTGCGTCAAGTGCGGCGAGATTCTAAAATCTCTCTATCAGGTGAGCAAGCAGTCTCCGGCGGGTGCGCGCACCGCCGGATTGCGGCCGAAGGCCGCGAATTAGCGGAACAGCGGAATTTTTTGCCATTCGATTTTTCTCTACTGCCCGGTAGCTTAATTGGTAGAGCGCCTGACTGTTTCTCAGGATGGTGCAGGTTCGAATCCTGCCTGGGCAGCCAAAATTCTTCCGATTCTCTTGGGGAGAGTTGGTAAATGAACATGATGACAAAGTGCGAACAAGCAGACGCTTTGGAACTTGGCAGCCCCGAGGTCCGCTTGGACGGAAATACAACCCTGACGGCCGGATTCGTGGAACTCTCGGCGCGCGGCCAGCAGGTGCGGATTCCCGCAGCAAGCGTGTGTGGTCAGACGGTGATCGCCAATGGCAGAACGCTGAAAATAGCTTCTGTGATGGATGAAGAGTATCTGAATGGCGAAACCGTGGGGGATCCCGGAGCGTTTCTTGCCGAGCTTAAGCGCTCTGGTCTGCCGTGCGATATCTTCACTTTCGCCCAGAAGTTGCCCGACGTGACGCAGAAGTACAGCTACAAAATCGAGTGGGACAATTTCGCAGCCATTCCGATTACTACATTCTCGAACTGGTTGGAGCATCAGATAGAAAAAGATGTCCGCAAGGCGGTGAAGCGCGCCGAGCGGGAAGGTGTGGTGGTCCGCTTGGCGGAATTCGACGATGCCTTCGTGGAAGGAATCCGCCAGATCTACAACGAGAGTCCAGTCCGGCAGGGAACTACCTTCTGGCATTATCAGAAGGACTTCGAGACCGTCAAACGCGAGAACTCTACTTTTCCCGACAGGAGCGCCTACATCGGTGCCTACTATCAGGGAGAACTCATCGGCTTCATCCGGATGGTTTACGTCGACAACATTGCCAGTACGCTCCAGGTGATCAGCCAGAAGAAGCATGCGGACAAGAAGCCAACCAACGCATTGATCGCCAAGGCCGTCGAGATCTGTGCACAGCTGGGCATTTCGCACTTCGTCTATGCCAGCTATGCCTACAATGGACAGCCGAATTCCCTCACCGAATTCAAGCGTCGAAATGGATTCGAGCAAATCCTGGTGCCCCGATACTACGTGCCGATCACCTTGAAGGGCAGGATCGCATTAGGCCTCGATCTGCATCAGCCTTTCATCAACCGAATCCCCAAATCGTTGCTTCCACCCTTACGCAAAATTCAGAGCCTGTTGGGAAGGCGCAAGGCACAATTGCCCGCCACCGAGGTTTCCTAGACAACGGTCATGCCCGGCATTGTAGGTCTCATTACCCGAGTGCCAAGGCATCGTGCGGAGCTTGAACTCCGTCGCATGCTGGCGACCGTTCATCACGAGACTTTCTACAAGACCGGAACCTGGTTCAACGAGTCGCTCGGTGTGTACGTAGGCTGGGTAAGTCGAGGAGATTCGTCTTCGAAGGAAATGCCGCTAGTCAACGGACGCAGTGACAAGGTCCTCGTGTTTTCGGGAGAGGACTTCCCCGAGCCTGGGACGCTGCAATTCCTGCGTGATAAGGGCCATCCTTTTTCGGAAAACGACCCCTCGTACCTGGCTCACCTCAGTGAGGAAGATCCCTCCTTTCCAGCCTGTCTGAATGGAAGATTTCATGGGCTTGTAGCGGACAATCGCCGAAAGACGGTCACACTCTTCAACGACCGCTACGGCATGCACCGGATCTATTACCACGAGTCTTCAGACGCTTTTTATTTTGCCGCTGAAGCCAAGGCCATTCTTGCGATTCGTCACGAGCTTCGTAGTTTGGAGCCACGAAGTCTAGGGGAGTACGTGTCCTGCGGTTGCGTGCTGGAGAACCGCACGCTCTTCTCCGGCATTCATGTCTTGCCGCCCGCGTCAGCCTGGACATTTGAAAACTTCGGAGTCGCGAAGAAGGCGACCTATTTCGAGCCGTCGGAGTGGGAGAACCTCGGCGAATTAGACCCCGCGTCTTATCAGGCCGCGTTGCGCCACAGCTTCTCCGAGAGTGTGGTTCGTAGTTTCGCCGGGCAGGGAGCGGTTGCCATGTCCTTGACCGGCGGTCTGGACACCCGCATGATCATGGCGCAGAAGTTCGCTCCTGGATCTCTGCGTTGCTACTCGTTCGGCGATGCCTCGCGCGAGACGCAGGATGTGAAAATTGCCCGGAGGGTGGCCAAGCATTGCCAGCAGCCGCACCAGACCATTGCGCTGGGGAGTGAATTCCTTGATCGGTTCGACCACTACGCCGAGCGTTCCTTGTATCTGACTGACGGCTGCTCGCGCATAGAGCACTCCGGCGATTTGTACCTGAATAAGAAAGCGCGCGAGATTGCTCCCGTCCGGATGACCGGAAATTACGGGGGAGAAGTGCTGCGCCGGGTGCGGGCATTCCGTCCTTCCAATCCATGGCCGGGATTGTTTGATTCCGAGCTGGCGGCGCAAGTGGGCCAGGCAAAGGCAACCTACACTCGACTCGCGCAGAGGCACCCTCTTTCATTCACCCTGTTCGTGCAGGCGCCCTGGCACCACTACGGACTTCTGGCTCTCGAGCAGACCCAGCTGTCGGTCCGCTCGCCGTATTTGGACAACGCTTTGTTGCGGACAGTTTTCCGAGCCCCGCAGTCCTGCCTGGGGGAGGACACTTGCCTCCGCCTGATTGCTGAGAGCGATCCCAAGCTGGCGAGCATTCGTACGGATCGCGGGCTGGCCGGAGGAGCCGGGTGGCTCCGACGCACGGTTTCGCGTAGCCTGCTCGAATTCACATTCAAGGCAGAATACGGCTACGACGAAGGTATGCCGCAGTGGGTCGCGCGGGTCGACCACGCACTTTACGGCTTTCACCTGGAACGTCTTTTTCTTGGCCGGCACAAGTTCGCGCACTATCGCACCTGGTACCGCAATGAGCTTGCCGGCTACGTCCGTCAGGTGCTGCTGGATTCTCGCTCAGTCACTCGCGCCTACGTGAACCGAAAGGCGGTCGAATCCATCGTGCGCGGCCACCTCGACGAGGGGAAGAACTACACCGGAGAGATTCACCAGTTGCTGACTCTGGAGCTTTTACACCGGCTTTTTGTAGATCAAAGCAGGTCCGCAGAGCGCTTGCCAGAAGCGCAGGCTCATTTCACGAACTCAGAAAAAATTCTTCCTGCCCTGCAGGGTGTCGAGCATTCGTCATGATGCATACGACCACTTTATCCAATTCGCTTGATGCCACTGCGATCGTTCGCGAAAAGCCCATGGCCGGCCGCGAACAATCGATGCGCCTTCCGGTCCTCGACTTCATCAAGGGGGCACTGGTTCTGATCATGGTGCTCTACCATTGGTGGAACTACTTCATTTCCCCCCTGGGCTCTGTCTACAAATATCTGAGGTTCCTGACCCCCTCGTTCATTTTTATCTCGGGATTTCTCGTGTCTCATGTGTATCTTGCGCGCCCGGCAATCGACCATGTGAAGATCGCAAAGAGACTGACCCAAAGAGGATTGAAAATCCTGGGAGTATTCGTAGCACTGAATCTGGTCAGAACCTTCCTTATTCCCGACGTGCGCAGTGGAATCATGCCCTCACAGGCCTGGAGTCTGCGGAACTTGATGGCGATCTATCTCACTGGCAATGTGTCGGCCATAGGAACCGGCAAGGCAGCAGCCTTCTACATCCTGGTGCCCATCAGCTATCTGTTGCTGGTATCTGCAGGACTTGTCCTGGCAACGAAGAAATACAAGAACATTTTCAAAATCGCCGGACCGCTCCTGCTCCTTGCTGTCTTCGTATTGGATTTCCTCGGGTTGCAGTATGGCAATCTGGAGCTGCTGGCAATTGGTCTCTTAGGGGTTACAGCGGGCTATCTCTCGCTCGGAACAATTGAGAGCCTTCTGACTCACAGAGTGCTTATACTGCTGGGCTATTTATCCTACACGGTGGTTATTACCGTGTGGAACGTGACCTATCCTGTTCAGATCGTGGGCGTCTGCCTCAACCTCATGCTCATTTATGTGTTGGGTATGAGCTCTGCAGGGGAGGGCAGAATTGGCGGGATTGTCATCCTTCTCGGCAAGTATTCGCTGTTTGGTTATATAGCGCAAATTGCTATCCTGCAGGGGCTCTATCGTGGCCTTCGGTCGGTGAAGTTGGGCGCAGCTGTTCTTCCTGTCTCCTTCTGCGCAGCCTTTGCGCTGACTGTCATCACCGTTGAGCTGCTGAACCGAGCTCGCGGCAAGGTTGTGCTTCTGGACCGGGTGTATCGCGCCGTTTTTGCCTGATGGAACGGGCCAACCAACGGTTGGGCGCAGGTGAAAGTACTGCGCGCACATTCTGGAATACAGTGGACTTGAATCTCCGCCGGAATAGCGAGAAGTAGACGATGAATCCGCAAATTGCACTGGTCTTGTTTGTCATCGGAATCATCGGTCTCTTTTATCTCGACCGCGATCCCAAGGCGCATCCCTCTCCCGCGCTATGGCTCCCGATGATCTGGTTGTCCATCGGAGGCTCGAGAGTAGTTTCGTCGTGGTTGTATCCCAGTTCCGGTTCTGAGGATATTGCCAACGCCTACCTGGAAGGAAATCCGCTGGACCGCAACATTCAGGCGGTCCTCATGGCCTTGGCCCTCATCGTTCTAATCCGGCGATCCTCGAAGCTTCGCCGTGTCCTGTCCGCGAATGCGCCGATTCTTGGATTCTTTGCCTATTGCCTGATCAGTATTCTCTGGTCCGATTTTCCGGATGTCTCGATCCGTCGGCTCGCGAAAGCTCTTGGAGATGTCCTCATGGTGCTGGTTGTGGTTACGGATCGCGACCGACTGGCGCCCATCAAACTGGCGTCACGGGTCGGTTTCCTGCTCATCCCGACCTCCATTCTTCTGATGAAGTACTTTCCCGAATACGCCCGCGGCTTTGACGACATCACGGGTGAAGGCACCTATACCGGAGTCACGACTTCGAAGAACAGCCTCGGAATGATCTGCCTGGTGTTCGGCCTGGCTTCGGTCTGGAGCTTCTGGCTTGCTTATCGTGGGAAACGAGCAGACCGGTTTCGAAAGATGTTGGCGCATGGAACCGTCATAGCGATGGTGCTTTGGCTCTTGCACGGCGCTCACTCGATGACCTCTCTCTCCTGCTTCGCGTTGGCGATCGGGCTGATGGTAGCGACCAGTTTCCCTAGAGTGCTGCGCAGACCGGCCACCGTACACTTTCTGGTTTTTACGGTCATCCTAGTGTCATTCGCAGTGTTGTTCCTGGGGGTCGGGGGAGGCGCCCTTCAGTTAATGGGAAGGGACTCGAGCCTGACTGGACGGACCGCGATTTGGAAGGTTGTCCTCGATGCGGATCAGAACCCATGGTTCGGTACGGGATACGAGTGTTTCTGGCTGGGCGATCGCTTGCAAAAGATGTGGACCGTTTATCGCGGCATCAATCAGGCCCACAACGGCTATATCGAGATCGCGTTAAATCTCGGATACGTGGGTCTGCTTATGCTGCTGTTCGCCATCTTCGCTGGGTACCGCCGCATTGCCGCCTCTCTGCGGGAGGACACTGAACTCGGGAAGTTCCGGCTAGCCTATTTTGTCGTCGCCGTGATCTACAACTTCACCGAGGGTGCTTTCAAGATGATGGCTCCGATGTGGATCATGCTTCTTCTGTCGATTATGGCAATGTCTGAGCTGTCTCCCGCGCGGGCTAAGAAATTGGCATTCAAAGGTCGAGTCGAGACCGACACCGAGCCGGCGCAACCCGCAGAGTTGGTGTTCCATGCGGAGGCTCATTGAGGCCGTTTGATTCCAACGGCGTGTTCCTCCTTAACGTGCACGCAGGCGAAGGCGGACTGCGGCGGGTTGCGGTTCGAGCCGCCGGGATCACCACACTGACGCAGGCTCTGGCCCTGGTAGTCCAGGTGGTCGCGACGGTAGTGCTGGCGCGTCTGTTGGATCCCGCAGCCTTCGGGATCGTTGCCATGGTCACCACTTTCAGCCTGCTCTTCTCCAATTTCGGCGGAAATGGATTCACCGAAGCTGTGGTCCAGCGGGAAGAAATCAATCACCGCCTGGCAAGCAATCTCTTCTGGCTCAACACCGGCATTTGCGCGCTTCTCGCAATGGGCTTCGCCGCCGGCGGAGTGCTCCTGGGGCGGCTCTATCACGACTCGCGAGTGGTTGCCGTGACTGAAGTCATGGCGCTGACGATCATCGTCACCGGAGTCTCAGTCATCCACTTGGCGCTGCTTCGCCGCGCTATGCGCTTCTCGTTGGTCGCTGTGGGAACGATCCTGGGACAGGCCAGTTCGGTGGGCGTATCAATTCTGCTGGCTTTGCGCGGCTGGGGATATTGGGCGTTGGTTGCCGGCGCCATTGCCTCGCCCCTGGCTGCTTCCGTCGTGGCCTGGCTCACTTGCCAATGGATTCCGGCAAGGCCCAGCCGCGGAGCCGGTACTCGCCCGGCTGTCCGCTACGCAATGAACATTTATGGTTTCTTTACCCTGAATTACGTCACGCGAAACCTGGACAACCTGCTCGCGGGATGGCTTTTCGGCCCGCAGGCTCTCGGACTCTACAAGAAGGCTTACGACCTGGCCAGTCTCCCATTCAACCAGATTTCGACCCCACTAACTGCAGTCGCGGTGCCGACCTTGAGCCGGCTAAAGGACGAGCGTGAACGGCACCGCAGATATCTTCTCCGTTGCTTCTCGATCCTCGCATTCGTTGGCATGGGACTGGCCGCCTATTTGACCCTTGTCGGCCATGACCTGGTCCGGTTGCTTCTCGGACCCAAGTGGGGAGAAACGGGAAAGATTTTCATGTTTTTCGGCCCGGGCATTGGGGCTCTGTTCCTCTATGGTTTGAATGGCTGGATACACCTTTCCATCGGCAGGTCGGACCGCTATCTGAAATGGGGGTTCGTGCACTGCGCGGGGCTGGCGCTTCTGCTTGTGGTGGGTACCCGGTGGGGAGCCAGAGGATTGGCAGCGGCATGGAGCCTGTATTTCTGCGTGATGACAATTCCCGCCATCTGGTATGCAGGTCGTCCGGTGGAATTTCACATCCGGCCTGTTCTGGCAACAGTGTGGAAATATGTGGTTGCATGTTTACTCGCGAGCGCATGCGGGGCTGTGGTAATTCAGAGGCTCTCGTTGGTACTGGCCGGGGGTTGGACCGGGGCCGCCATCCGCCTGGCGCTGGTCACCCTCTCGTTCGGAGTGTCCTACGTTCTGCTGGTCGTCTTGCTTCACCGCGGGGGTGCGCCCGTGGTCGAGGCAGCCGTTCTGCTTCGTGAAATGCTGCCCTGGACCCGAGGGGAAAGAACAATCGCAGGCAGCAAGGACGGCAATGCAAAACCCCCGGTGCTGGTCTACCGCATGGCCCAGGGATCAGGGCGCAATGGAAGGTAACCCGCAACACACCGGCCGATTCGGGAATGACGGCTCAACAGCCGGTGTGAGACTAAGAGCGATTTCGATCAGAATCGACAGATAAGGTGCAATGAAACCTCTCGTTTCAATTTTGATTCCTGCTTACAACTCGCAGGAGTGGATCGCGGAAACGTTGCGGTCTGCCATGGCCCAAACCTGGCATCACAAAGAAATCATCGTAGTAGACGATGGTTCATCGGATCGAACGCTGTCGGTCGCACAAGAATTTGAATCCAAGATGGTTCGCGTTATCACCCAGCCCAATCGCGGCGCCGCCGCCGCCAGAAACAAGGCGTTTTCTTTGGCGCAGGGCGACTACATCCAGTGGCTGGACGCGGACGACCTTCTGGCTCCGGACAAGATTGCCCGACAGGTAGAATGCCTGACCGAGGGAAGCAAGCGGACCCTGTATTCTTCCGCCTGGGCGCGTTTCATATATCGGCCCCAACGGGCGCAGTTCGTGGGGAATGCATTGTGGGAGGACATGACCCCCACCGAGTTCCTGTTTCGCAAGGTGGCGCATAACCTCTTCATGGCGAACGCTGCCTGGCTGGTGAGCCGGGAACTGACGGAAGTTGCCGGCCCCTGGGATACGGCACAGCTCGTCGATGACGACGGCGAATATTTCTGCCGGGTGATTCTGGCCAGTGACCGAATTCGTTTTGTGCCCCAGGCGCGCATGTTTTACCGCATGGCGGGAGCCAGCAGTCACAGCCACATCGGGACCTCCGCGGCAAAACTAGACGCCCAGTGGCGGTCCATGCGGCTGCATCTACAGAATCTGCGGTCCCTCGAGGAAAGTGAGCGGGTCCGAACTGCCTGCATCCACTTTCTGCAATTGAACCTGAACTACTTCTATCCGGAAAGGCCCGATATCGTTGCCCAGGCGCAGCAAATTGCCCGCGAGTTGGGCGGGTCCGTTGAATTGCCGCGCTTATCCCTGAAGTATTCGTGGATTGACGCCTTGCTCGGCAGACAACTGACCAAGCGGATCCAGCGCTGGCTTCGCGGCCTTCGAAAGAAGATGGATAGTTCGTGGGACCGGTTCCTGTTTTTTGCTGAGACCCGTGCGTTGCGCCGGGATCCCTTCGTCGTTACCGGTACTCACACGAGCGAGAAGCGCGGATAGCTTACGGCCGGCAGGCCTGCAGCAGGAGCGACTTAAGTATGTACGAAGCAGAAGTAAACCGAACCGTCGAATCGATCCAGACGCTGCCGCTTGAGATTCGCAAGCGGTTTACAGAACTTCGAGATCGCATTGTGGCCCGTACTGTCCTCCCCTGGGGAGAGCACTGCACCGAGTGTGTCTGGCCGACCTGTTACACCACCTGTGAACTGTATTCCCCACGGAAAGACGGGGCCTGCCGCCAATTTGTGGACGGCATGGTGCGCATCGATCACAAAGAAGGCGCTAGCCCGTATCTGTTGAAGATCCAATTCAAACAGTGGGGCAAGCTGTGGACGGTGGGTAATGTTCGCCTGCAGTCGCCATCTCAGGCTCTGCGAAGCGAGAAGTTCAACATCGCCATTGGGGCTATCGGCTGGGCTGCACCGTTTCCTTCTTCTGTGAAACCCCGGGTTCTCACCAAGATCAACTACCTGCGCAGACAATCCGCCGTGAACGCCCGCCCCGGCTCCGCGTTCCCGGACTCATTCTTGCTCGAATGTTACAACCCGAGCGCACTCGACCTGGCAGCAACGTTCACGATACGGCCCAGCATCCTGCAAGCCCCGCAGCCGTTTCAGACCATGATTCGCCTAACATCGGGTTACACCTGCAGCCGCGTGGCGGTGTCGGAGATATCCCGCCGGGTCGACTTGAGCCAGCCTTTTGAGGTTGAGATCGTTCCTAATGATGCCGAAAACGCAGTTCTGATCTTCGGCATGATGGACTTTGTCAAAGAGCGGCAACCGCTGCAGGCAGCGGTTGCTGAGACGAAGCAGTTCAAGTGCATCGTCTGGGACCTCGACAACACCTTGTGGAAGGGGACGCTCATCGAGGATGGTCCCGAGAAAGTGCAGGTTCACGCGGGCGTGGTGGATGTGATCCAGCAAACCGATCAGCGCGGCATCCTGCACTCGATCGCCAGCAAGAATAATTTCGAGGATGCGATGAAGGTGTTGCGGCAACACGGTCTGGAAGAGTACTTCTTGTATCCACAGATCAATTGGCAGCCAAAGAGTCAGTCGGTCGAACGGATTGCACAATCGCTGAATATTGGCATCGACACGATTGCATTCGTTGACGACCAGGCCTTCGAGCGCGAACAAGTCAGGACGGTCTTGCCGCAGGTCGGTACGATCGATGCCGCGGACTGCCTTCAGTTACTGGCCCGGCCCGAATGCAATGTGCCGGTCACAACCGAGAGTTCGAACCGCCGTCTGATGTATCGTCAGCAGCGGCAGCGCGAGGCCGTGCTGCAGGCTCATCCCGAAGATTACCTCGGTTTTCTCAGGGACTGCCGGATGGAAGTCCGTATCAACCGGCTGAACCGGAACAACCTCAAGAGGGTGTACGAGCTGGCGCAGAGAACGAACCAGTTGAATTTTTCCGGCAATCGTTACCAGGAGTCTCAGCTTGTCGATATCATAGGCTCGGACTTCCTCAATACCTATGTGATCGATTGTCAGGACCGATTTGGTAGCTATGGCATTGTCGGATTTGGCGTGGTGGATCGTCGGGAGCCACGCCTTCTGGACCTCATGTTCAGCTGCCGCATTCAAAGCAAACGAGTGGAGCACGCGGTGCTGGCGTTTCTATTGAATCGCCACTTGTCAGAAACTGGCCGCGATTTCCATGCGAACTACCGCAAGACAGCCAAGAACGCGCCCGGCGGCAAGGTGTTCGAGGAGATGGGATTTGAACAGGTCGCCGAGCACCATGGCGTGCTCTCACTCGTCTTCAAGCGCGGGCAGGAAGTTCCCGATGATCGAATTGTCGAGATCAAGAACGGCGTAGACGAGCCCTGCAAAGCTCCGATCTAGAAAAGGGGTCTCGGCGGGAAATTCGTCGAGCCAGCCAGAGAATCAAGGGAATTCAATCGGCCATGAAAAACGACAACGGACTCTGCCTGGAGAGTTCCTTCCTGCGCAAGTCAGTTTTTGGAATCACCAAGGCGATCACTCAACCGCGGGCAAGCCTGTCGTGGGTGCTGCGCGGGCATCTGGCCAAGGACCAGTCTATCGTCAGCCAGACCTACTGGTTCACCGGTGCGTTGCCACGTGTTCCCCTAGCGCGCGTTCTGCCCGGCATCGAACTCGTCGATGTCTCGTTGCCGCGGGCGTTTGACCGCAAGGGCGGGACCTCCATCAGCGTGGAGGAGGCCTGCAACGTAGCTGCGATGATCAAGCACATGCATGCCCGCAAGGCGCTCGAGATCGGGACCTATGACGGAAACACGGCGTTGCTCCTGGCGAGCAATCTGCCTGCCGACGGGGCTGTCGTTACCGTCGATCTGCCGCCGGATTTCGATCGCCAGCAGCAGGGAACGCTGGCCTACTCGGACGTCGAGCTCAATCTCACCGACCGCAGTGATCTCGGACGACAGTATCGTGGTCATCCCCTGGCCGCCCGAATTCAGCAGCGTTACGGCGACAGCGCTACCTTGGACTGGAACAGCCTGGGCGGGCCCTTTGACGTGGTTTTCATTGACGGGTGCCACTCTGAAGAGTACGTCGCCTCTGACTCGCGGAATGCCATGGAACAGTTGGGCCCCGGAGGAGTCATCGTCTGGCACGACTATGGGATGATCCCGGGAGTATCAAAAGTGGTGGACCGCATCGCGGAAGAAACTCCTAACATGAGAATGGTTGCCCTGGAGGGCACACGCTTGGCCGTCGCTTTACCGAAGGACTGCTGAGGGATGGCCGAGAGTTCTCCGAATGTCCGATCGAACACATGCAGATCGCTGATTGCTGGTCACGAGCGCAAGGCAAGTACTACCGCACTGGCGCGCGCCTGTTCTACCGAAGGCCCTTGGTTCTGACAAATCGCACGCCGCTGATTTCGTTTACCTTCGATGACTTCCCCCGATCTGCGCTGCTGACGGGTGGAAGGACGCTGAAACGTTTTGGAGCCGCCGGGACCTACTACGTGTCCTTGGGTCTGATGGGCAAGACCGCTCCGACCGGCAAGATGTTTGTGATGGATGACCTGAGAGCAGCGGTCGAAGACGGGCATGAGTTGGGTTGCCACACCTTCGATCACTGCCACGCTGCCGACACCGCAACCTCTTATTTTGAAGCATCCGTAATTGAGAACAGGCTGGCCCTGGAAAAACTTCTCCCCGGAGTCGCCTTCCGAACTTTCTCCTATCCCATCAGTCCTCCGCGAATACAGACGAAAAAGAGAATGGCCAAACATTTTGTTTGCTGTCGCGGTGGCGGACAAACCTTCAACCAGGGAACGGCTGACCTCAGTTATCTCGCTTCATTTTTTCTGGAGCAGAGTCGGGACGATGAAGATTCCGTAAGGGAACTCATTGACCAGAACCGCGCGGCCCGGGGATGGCTCGTCCTGGCCACACACGACATCAGCGAATCCCCGACTCCCTATGGCTGCACGCCGGCGTTTTTCGGCCGGGTTGTAGAATACGCTGTGCACTCAGGAGCGCGGATAGTGTCGGTCCTCGACGCGTGGAAACTGTTGCAGAGCAGCGCAGGGGACCCTGCGGTGACAGGGAAGTAAGCATCTTTGAGGACACTTGGGCCAAACCAAGCAGAGGCATGCTCCGAAGGGCCATGTCCACAGAACGTGTCGTGGGTTTTAAGACGACCTTGAAAGCATGTACCTTAGTGCATTGAGTCGGCTGACTCCTACTTCGTACACTACCTAGAGGCCGGCATGTTTAGCCGGCATTTTCTGGGAAGACGAGGTTTTAATGAAACCCCCACGTTGGCTATTCTGCTTATCGGTATGGTTCGCGTTAATTCCGGGCCTGTTCGCACAGAATTGGTCCGGCATCCTTGACCCCACACGGGCGATTGACTGGAGCCGTGCGGGAGTCACCGGCGGTATCCCGAATCGCACCACGATATGCAAGGCCGAGTCAACGGGAGTGACGCTCTCTACGCTCAACGCCGACATCGCAGCCTGTTCCAGCGCGCATCAGTTGCCTGATGCGGGTGGAATCGTCACTCTTCCCGCGGGAACTTTCACGTTCTCCAATATGATCGTCATGAAGTCGAACGTCACCCTGCGCGGGGCGGGTGCCAATTCGACCTTTATCGTAATGAGCGGGGGTGGTAGTCCCTGCGGCTACGACGGCAGTGTCTGCATTGAGGGAGATGAGAATGCCGCGCCGGATCCCAACAATCTGGTCAATTGGACGGCGGGCTACGCTCAAGGTGCTACCACCATTACACTGGCTTCGACACCGAATCTGCACGTAGGTGATTTCATTACGCTCGACCAGTTGAACGATTCCGATACCGATACCGGCGAAATCTGGGTGTGTGATGACGCTCCCGCATGCGCGACCGAAGGCGGCGAAGGTCTGACCCGGACGCAGCGTTCGCAGGGACAACAGACGACGGTGACGCAGTGCGATGGCAACACAACGGTCGGCCATACCTGCGCTAGCGGGACCAATATCACGATCTCTCCCGGCCTTTACATGCCGAACTGGAACCAGACAAATCATACGAGTCCAAGAAGTCCGCAGGCGTGGTGGAACGGAGAGACGTACGGAGTCGGTCTGGAGAGTTTTTCCATCGACCACACCAACAACAATTCCACCTTCGGCTTCGTTTTTCTGAATGCCCACGACAGCTGGGTCCAGGGCGTGCGCTCCATCCGGGCCAACCGTGCCAACATGTTTGGCATGGTCTCGGCCCACATCACCGTGCGCGACAGCTACATGTTCGGGACGATCAATGCGGCTTCGACCAGCTACGGGTTCGAGACGGATTCGTCTTCCGATTGGCTGGCTCAGAACAATATCTTCCAGCAGGTAACCGGACCCATCAACTGGGGCAAACAGGCTGCGGGCAGCGTTGGCGGCTACAACTTCAACATTAACGACTACTACAACGGAACCGAGTGGATGCAGGCGGGACTCTACCATCACGCTTCCGGAATGAATTACATCCTCTTTGAAGGAAATGTCGGCAACGGATTCACCGCTGATGCCATTCACGGAACCCAGGAGTTTATGACCGCGTTCCGTAATACGCTCGACGGTCTGGATAAGCCGGCGCGCACTTCCCAGACAGTGCCGATCTTCATTTACAGCTTCAATCGCTACTTCAACATCGTGGGTAATGTGCTCGGAACCGCCGGATACCACCAGTTCTACACGCAAGCTCCCAGCTCTGCCACTGATCCCGGAAACGACACTAATGGAAATCGAACCATCTTCGTGATCGGCTGGGCGGGTAATGCAGGAACGTTCTGCAGCAACTGTGGCGGCGCGGGCAACGTCAACGACGATCCTTTTCTCAAGACCTCGCTCCTGCGTTGGGGCAACTATGACACCGTAACTGCGGCAGTGCGCTGGTGCGGCAATTCCTCGGACACTGGATGGTCCGCGACCTGCGGTTCAACATCTGAGATTCCCACCGGACTGAGCAAGTACTCCAACGCGGTGCCAACCATCGGCGACACTCAGGCGGGTCAGGGCGCCTTTCCGGCGTCGTTCTACCTGTCCGGCAAGCCGAGCTGGTGGAGGAGCATGCCATTCCCTGCGGCCGGTCCCGACGTCACCGGCGGGAACATGTCAGGCGTTGGCGGCCATGCAAACCTTAATCCCGCAGCGGACTGTTACTACAACGTTATGGCCGGACCGAGCGATGGCACTGGCAGTGTCCTGGCATTCGACGCACAAGCTTGTTACGGGACTGCGCCTCCGCCTCCCACTCCCCCCACTAATCTCAACGCCACAGTGCAATAGTCTTTGTGTAGTGAGGCGTCGTGCCGGTTGATGCGCGGTTTCTTAGCACAGTCGTGTTGGAGCGCCGGTTCTTGATGCCCGCAAAAGGCGCGTGCGGGTTTCGTTATTGCTCCTCCTGATTTGGTGAGCATTCATTCCATAGATCCGCTGTCGCACCAAGGCTGGGACGACCTGGTGGCCCGTCATCCTCGGGCCTCCGCATTCCATCAACGAGGTTGGCTGCGCGCTCTGTCAGAAACCTACGGATACAAACCGGTTTTCCTAACCGCGAATTCGACGGGTGAAACGCTGGATGGCGGCGTGCTCCTGTGCCGCGTTTCGAGCTGGATTACCGGGGAGCGCTTCGTATCGCTGCCGTTCACTGATCACTGTGAGCCGTTGCTGGGCGACCCGGAGGAGTACCGGCAATTTGCCGACTGGCTGCGCGAGGCGTGCAGAGAGCAGGGTTGGAAGTATGTCGAGCTACGCTCCTTGTTCCCTGGATGGGGCGAGTCTAAGGGCTGGCACGCGACGCAGCCCTATTGGTTTCATGAACTTGATATCACGCCACGCCTGCAAGACGTGTTTCACGGGCTGCATCGGGATTGCATCCAGCGGAGGATTCTGCACGCCGAACGCGCGCGGCTTTCCTATGAAGTCGGCCGCTCTCAGCAATTGGCAGATGACTTCTACGATCTTATGCTGATCACCCGCCGACGCCACCACGTGCTTCCGCAGCCGCGAGCCTGGTTCCGGAGTCTCGTCCGGCACATGGGAGACAGCCTGCAGATTCGCATCGCTCGCAAGGGCGGCATTCCTATCGGCGCCATACTCGCGATGCGGCACCGGTCCTGTATCATCTACAAGTACGGTTGCTCCGACGCCAGATTCCACAACCTCGGCACCATGCCGTTTCTGTTCTGGCGCCTCATTGAAGAGAGCAAAGAGCAGGACATACAATCCGTTGATTTCGGTCGTTCTGATCTGGAAAGTACGGGCTTGATCACATTCAAAGACCGGTTCGGCGCCCGCAAGACGCTGTTAACTTACCGACGGTGTCAGAATGGAGAGAGGTCGGCCGAAAGCAACAAGTGGGACTTTCAGGCGATCGGCAAGTTTTTCTCAGTTCTGCCGGACGGAGTCTCCTCCACCGCCGGCGCAATCATCTATCGGCATATCGGGTAGCGCGGACCAGGCGCCTTGACGTTCGATCAGACCAAACTGCCAGGAGTCTTTCACCTTCACATTGTCCCTGCGGTTGACGAACGTGGGTTCTTTGCCCGCACTTGGTGCCAGGAGGAATTCGAGCGTCATAAGTTGAATGCCAGGCTCGTGCAATGCAGCTTGTCGTTCAATCGACGAAAGGGCACACTGCGCGGCATCCATTATCAAGCGGCACCCTTTGAGGAATGCAAGGTCGTGCGCTGCACTCAGGGAGCGATCTACGATGTGATCGTTGATCTACGCCCTGATTCCCCGACCTTCCGGCAGTCGATCGGGATCACCTTGAGCGCCGCCAATCGGGAAATGATCTATATTCCGGAGGGATGCGGGCACGGTTTTATGACTCTGGAAGACGACACGGAAGTTTTCTACCAGATGTCGGAGTTCTATAAGCCAGAAGCGGCCAGAGGAGTTCGCTGGGATGATCCGGCCTTTCAGGTCGCCTGGCCGGCGGAACCGGTGGTGATCTCCGAGCGCGACCGCACCTACCCAGATTTCAGGCTGGACAAATGAGTTTGTTGCGCGAGTTCGATCAGAGGAATCCGGCGGAACTAGGCGCAAGTCTGCACCGGTTCGCAACCGACTTGTACCCCATCTGCCGAAGCATTACTGGCGAGGGCATTCGCCGCACCTTGGCCATGATAGGGGAGCGCATTCCGCTGCGGACAACCGAGACGCCAACCGGGACACCGGTTTTTGATTGGACCGTTCCGAAGGAGTGGAACATTCGTGGGGCCTACATTCAGAATCCTGCGGGAAACAGAATTCTGGACTTCCAGAACCACAATCTGCATGTCCTGAATTACAGCGTGCCAGTGCAAGCCACGATGCCGCTCAGCGAATTGAAGGCGCACATTCACACGCTCCCTGAACATCCCTCATGGATTCCTTACCGAACTTCGTACTATCAGGAGAACTGGGGATTCTGCATGGCCTACAGCCAGCTGCAGGCCCTCGAGGATGGCGATTACCGGGTCTGCATTGACGCCGCCCTGGAGAGCGGCAATCTGACCTACGGCGAGTGCTACTTGCCTGGACAATCCACCGACGAGGTGTTGATCTCGTGCCACGCTTGCCATCCTTCGCTGGCGAACGACAACCTTTCCGGCCTGAGTGTTGCTACCTTTCTGGCGCAATTTCTGTCGGGTCGGGACCTGCGATACTCCTACCGGTTTCTATTTATTCCGGGTACGATTGGCGCGATTACCTGGTTGGCTCGGAATCGCGAAGGCGCCTCCCGGGTCCGTCACGGGCTGGTGCTGACGTGTATCGGGGACAGCGGCGGTTTCCACTACAAGAAAAGCCGGCGGGGAACCGCGGAGATTGACCGCGCGATGGCGCACGTGCTCGGCCATCAGAACGAGGCCTACGAGATCATGGAGTTCTCGCCCTACGGATATGACGAACGGCAATACTGCTCTCCCGGATTCAACCTCCCGGTCGGTTGCCTGATGCGGAGCGTGTGGGGCTCGTTTCCGCAGTACCACACGTCGGCCGACAACCTCGATTTCATCCGCCCGGAGGCGCTGGCCGCGTCTCTGCGAGTTTGCACTGCGGTCGTCGATCTGCTGGAAGGGAACCGGAAGTATCACAATCTGCAGCCGTACTGCGAACCGCAACTCGGCCGCCGCAACCTCTATCGCTCGACGGGAGGCGACGCCATCGCGCTGGAAATTAACGCCCGTCTCTGGGTATTGAATCTCTCCGACGGGGAACACTCGCTGCTAGATATCGCAGAGCGTTCAGGGCTGCCGTTCAGGGCGATCCGTGATGCCGCGGACGTACTGGTCGACGCCCAACTCCTCGCGCCCGTTGCATCGAAGGCGCCCGGAATCTCCTGATTTTGGGTACGGTCGTTCGTTAGTCGACGACTTGACGGAAAGGACCAGCGATCGGTATGAATCTTCCGCAAGACACGGAGGGAATCGGGTTCGGTAGCAGAGTGCTCATTGCTCTGGGTGCTCCTCCCTGGGACGCGTTATATCTGACTGCGGTCGGGTTTGTTACCATCCCTATCCTCTCGCGGCTGCAAGGAAATGACAGAACCGGCTGGCCATTGGTTCCGTTCCTGTTGGGAGTAATGCTGCTGCTTCGCGTACTCCCGGCAATTTTGCGCCGGCTCGTGCGGTTTCCCGCTCCCGTCCTGGCAGTTTGGGCCGATCGCCGCCAGATCAGCAAGCACTACGACTCATACCAGTGGCGGAAGCTTCTCTGGCTCGGACTGGGGCTGGGGCTCTACACTGCTGTTGGAGGACAGCCCTCCACTGTAAGAATAGTGGTTTCGGCGGTCTGCATGCTGTCCGGAATTCTCGGTCTGGCAAGGTGGCGGGCCGTCTCCTCACATACCGATCCGGTCAAGAACTGGGGTGAAACTGGTCGTAACTCAGCATCGTTCAGCAATCTTGGATCGAAATGAACTTCGCGAGTACCCAACTGAGCAGCAGTTCCACGGTCCATTCTGCTGAGGGCGAACGGAGGCCGCGCATTTGTCTTCCGACTTTCCGAAAGTTCGCGCGCACTCCCTTTCGCTGCAGTCATTACGAGGCCCAGGACATTCTGGCAGCCGTTGATGATGTTGATCTGATCTGCCTGGAAGCCGAAGCTCGTTTGCCCAATCGGGAGAAGTGGCTCAGGAAGATTTCATTTCACGATGTGACCAGGCGGCTCATGTTCTTGAATCCCGGCCTTCGGAGCGTCCGACTGTCGCGGGATTACGAACTGTTTGTCGCTGTGTGCCAAAACTATTTTGACATTCTCTACTTCAACGCCATTGACGACTGGAGAGATCGCTGCCGCACCAGCGTATGTTGGCTGGAAGAGATGTGGGCGTCGGCAGTTCCGGGATACAAGCATTGGCTGCACGCGCTGAGCCGGTTCGACCACATTTTTGTTGGCTGTCTCGGCAGTGTTCAGGCAATGTCGGAAGCCCTTGGCCGTCCCGTTCACTGGCTTCCCAGCGCGGTGGACACCGTCCGCTTCAGTCCGTGCCCTTCATCTCTTTCGCGAGTGATCGACGTGTACAGCATTGGGCGGAGATGGGAGGGAAGTCACCGCGCATTGCATGAGGCTGCTCGGCGCGGCGACATATTCTACGTTCACGACACGTTTGCCGCCGCAGACGCGGAGACTTACGATCCCGGGGAGCACCGTGAGATGTTCGCGAGCATGGCAAAACGAAGCCGTTATTTCATGGTTGCTCCGGCGAAGATGAATAATCCGGCCCACACGAACTACCAGGTCGAGATCGGTTCTCGCTATTACGAGGGGGCGGCAGCCGGTGCCGTTATGATTGGACAAGCCCCGGATCTGGACGCTTTCCGACAGATGTTCCCCTGGCCAGACGTGGTCGTCCACATCGAACCTGACGGGTCTGATGTCATGAGCGTGCTGCAAAATTTCGGATCCGACTCATCGCGCGTCGCGGCGATTCGCGCAAATAATGTTTCGGGGGCCCTGAGTCGCCACGACTGGCTTCACCGGTGGCAACAGATGTTTCAGGTGATCCGATTCCCTCAATCCACAGGCATGTCCGTGCGCCAGCGCCGTCTTCAAGAGCTGGCAAGCCTTGCGACGGACAGCACAGAGAACGCCGCTCCTGCGGGGACCATGAGATGACAAACAGTGCCGAGTTGCGTGCTGGAGACTGGGTGGAGGTCCGCTCGAAGGCGGAGATTCTGGCCACTCTCGATGAAAAAGCAGAGCTCGAGGGGCTTCCCTTCATGCCTGAGATGTTCGAGTTCTGCGGGAAAAGGATTCGGGTATTCAAACGGGCGCACAAGACCTGCGATCCTCCAAACGGTCTTGGCGGGCGCCGGATGTTGCGTACCGTCCACCTGGAGGACATACGCTGCACCGGAGAGGCTCACGGCGGATGTCAGGCCCGGTGCCTGATGTTTTGGAAAGAGGCTTGGCTGAAAAAAGTTTGTGAGGTTGGGGAAACTGGATCGGCAGCGGGTGGCGACGCAGTCCGGCAGGGCGGGTGCAGCGAACAGGATGTCTTGGTGGCAACTCAGCGTCGCGATCAAATGGCAGGGCCGGCCGACGAACCGGTGTTTGCATGTCAGTCGACGGAACTTTCTCGAGCTACTCAACCCCTGAGCGGATGGGACATCCGGCAATACATCGAGGACTATGTCTCCGGGAATGTGCGGCTGTCCCAGATACTGGCGGCGTTCCTTTTCTTCCTGTATGAGGAATTCGTCACGGCTGGGCTAGGCCTGGGAGCGGCGTTGCGCTGGATCTACGATGTGGTACAGCGCGCCCGCGGGCGCACTCCATATCCGTGGCGCGTGGGCCTCATCGAGCAGGGTGAAAAAACGCCCGCGGCGAAGCTCGATGTTCAACCCGGCGAACTGGTGAGGATTCGCAGCTATCCGGAAATTTTGCAAACGCTCAATGTGCAGCGCCAAAATCGGGGCATGTGGTTTGACGCTGAAATGGTTCCTTATTGCGGCGGCACCTACCGCGTGCTGGACCGCATCAGCAAAATCATTAACGAAAAGACGGGCAAGATGCAAAATCTAAAGAATGATTGCATCATGCTCGACGAGGTAGTTTGCCGGGCTTGTTACGCCACGAACCGCAGGTTTTGTCCCCGCGCCATCTACGCCTATTGGCGCGAAATCTGGCTGGAGCGTGTTTCGCAAAATGGCAGCCAGGAACGTTGATCACGACCTGGGGAAGCCTGCGACCCGGGCTGTATCGCACTCAACGGGACTGAGCGGAATTTGGCGCACAACATTGAGATCGAGTCGAAAGCGTTGACGTCACAAGCCGACATAACAGCGACGAAGGTCGGAAAGGAAAGCTCTCCGGCATGCCCCGAGGCACGGCTGCTCAGATGGCTGCCACGCGCCGTGCTTTGTGCGTTGGCTGTGATCCTGTGCGCATTCTTCTGGCTTCCGATGCATCGCATCTCTGCCGATGTCGAGATCAACTACAACGAGGGCTGGAACAGCTACAAGCAGGCTATGGTGAAGAACGGGACGCCGCTCTATGGGCTCCCTCCAGGAACTCTTACCGGCGCGACAACCTATCCGCCGGTTTGGTTTCATCTGGTCAGTTCGCTGGGCAATCGGGGCACTCTGAAAAATGCGGGCCGATGGATTTCTCTGATTTCCTGGATTGGCACGGGCATTTTCATATTCCTGATTGTGACCAAGCTGGGGGCAAGCATCGAAGTGGCCCTGTTCTCACTTCTGTTATATCTCGTTGGCATCCCCCTCCTGGCGCCAGGCTATGTCGGGATGAATGATCCCCAGCTGTTCGGGGAAGCCCTCACCACAGCAGGTCTTTACTTCTATATCAAGAATCCGGAAAACATGCGGATGCTCGCCCTCTCTGCACTCGCATTCTGTTTTGCTGGATTCGCCAAGCAAACCTTGCTGGCGTTTCCGATGGCGGTCGCGCTCGATTTGATTCTCAGATCTCGCAAATTGTTCGCGGTTTGGGCTGGGTCAATGCTTGCATTCGCGGCCGCATTCACCGTTCTAAGCATATTAGTTGACGGCAAGTATTTCCTGGCTCACCTGACGCTCCATCGCGCTTATTCACTGAGGTATGCCTGGCATCACAATGTTCATCTTTACCTGGTGATGGTCGAGGCAGTCCTTCTGGTCGCGATCGGTTGGCTGATTTGTGCGTCTCGTCCTCGCCGAACCTTTGCGATCCTCTTTGTGGTGAGCCAGGTCATGGGGTTTTTCCTCGCCGGTGGCGATGGCGTTGGTCTGAATATCTGCTTCAATGCTTTCGCGGCGGCCGTCATCATTTGCGGCGTTGCCCTTGCCGACGCCGGGGCTGTGACCAGTGAACTGGGCGCTGCCATTCCCCGGGTGCAACTGCTGCCCGCAACTCTAATGTCCCTCATCCTGCTGGGGGTCATGATTAATGTTCCCGGACGACTTCGGGAAAGTATGGACGCATTACGCGCCTTGCCGTCGCAGAAGACTGAATTTGCCTCCGCTCTTCAATTTCTCAGATCGCAGCCGGGGCCGGCGCTCTGTGAGAGTCCCCTGCTGTGCTACGAAGCCGGCAAGTCGTTTGAGTTCGATTCGTTTTCGGTGAACGACGGCCTCAAGACAGGGCGGGTCACCGAAGACCACCTGGTGGAGTTGTTGAGGTCGCACTATTTTCTGACCCTGCAGATCAAGGTCGATCCCGGCGAGGCCAGTCAGTCTGAGGAAGAACTAGCCCAAGGGCGGTCGCGCCCCAGCCTGCCCCTGCCGTTTGAGGTCAACGTCTTCACGGGCGGGCTCATGAAAGAATTGGTGGAGAATTACCGGGTCGCCTACCGTAATTCGTGGACCGTTATTTTTGTGCCTCGCTGACGGAGAAGAATGATAGCCGCAGAAGGAAGCGTGGGTCTATGAAACTGAGTGTGATAGCGCCCACCTACAACGAGGCGGACAACATTGTCCCGCTGATTCAGGAGTTGGAGACCGTCCTGCACGGTCTCGACTATGAAATCGTTATCACCGACGACAATTCCCCGGACCAGACGTGGGCGATTGCGCAAAAGATCGCTTCCATCAATCCACACATTCGAGTACTGCGCCGCATGTCGAACCGAGGATTAGGATCCAGCGTGATCGATGGTTTCAGCGTGGCGACCGGCGATGTGATTGCCTGCATGGATGCTGACCTGCAGCACGACCCGGCCATTCTGCCAGCGATGTTGAAGAGCCTGGTAGACGGTTCCGACTTGGTAGTGGGTAGCCGCTACGTCGCCGGCGGCAGCATGGGCGAGTGGCGATGGCTCCGCAGGATAGAGTCACGGATCGCAACCTGGATGGCTCGATGGGGAGTCGGCATCGCTCTGTGTGATCCCATGTCCGGCTACTTCATGATGCGGCGTGATGATTTCCTGCGGATTCGCGACAATCTGAATGGTCGTGGCTTCAAGATCCTTCTGGAGATTGCGGCAGCACTCAAGCCGACTCATACATGCGAGGTTCCTTATACCTTTCGCATCCGCGTCGCCGGCGAGTCGAAGCTTTCGAGCAAAGTGGTCTGGGCATATTTGGTTCAGCTCTTTCGATTGTCTCGTCTGGGCAGACTGTTTCCGGCTGAGTTCATAAAGTTTGCCATCGTCGGGGCTAGCGGGGTGATTGTCAACCTCGGTGTGATGGCTGCCATTCTTCATTCGACCTCGTATCGGGACTGGCGGGCGTCGGCGCTGTCGAGCCTGGCCGCTACCGTCAGTAACTACGTGGTAAATAATTCCTGGACGTTTCGAGACCGAGCCCATACCGGAATGACGCTGGTGAGCCGCTACATCTACTATCTATTGGCCTCCTTGCTTGGCCTGGCCGTCACCACAGGAACCTTTGCCGTCATCAGTTGGGTAATCCCACGGGCGCTCCGCTTGACGACGGGATCGGAATTGCACACCGCAGTGCTCTTGTTTCTTCAATTGGTCGCCATCTCAGCAGGCACCTTCTCCAATTATTGGCTCAATCGTGCGATCACGTGGCCCTCGAACAAAGTCGGGCAGGACGTGGAGTCACCTCTGGCGGTGCGGCTTCCTGTTGACGCTTCGTCGCTGCCCGCGGACTGGATAAGTAGTAGGAATTCAGAACCGGGGGCGCCGGGTTCTCTCCCCAAGGCGTGAGTGGCGACAGGCGCAGGCTACGGCACGCTAACTCACTGTTTATGCACTGGTTACATTGGTTGATCAAGGCATTGCCGGCGTGTAAAATCAAAAAACCCTTCCTCCCCGTGGGCGTGCAATACCCGACAAAAATCACTACCTTAGTGGCGAAATAATCCATATGAAGATCCTGTTAACTGGACATCAAGGGTACATAGGTGCGGTTGCCGCGCCCATCCTGCGTTCTGCCGGTCACCAAGTGACGGGTCTGGACACCGACTGGTTCGAGGGCTGCGATTTCGGCGAAGCCCCTCAATCGATCCCAGAGCTGAGGAAAGACATCCGCGATCTGGCGAAGGAAGATCTGCAGGGCTTTGACGCCGTTGTTCATCTCGCGGCCCTTTCCAATGACCCGCTGGGAAATCTGGATGCCAAGCTGACGTACGACATCAACCATCGTGCGTCGGTTCGCCTGGCGGAGTTGGCCAAAGCGGCTGGAGTGCGGCGCTTTGTCTTCTCGTCATCGTGCAGCACCTACGGTGCGGCGGGCGACGCCATTCACGATGAAAGCGCTCCTCTCAACCCCGTAACTCCCTACGGTGAATCGAAAGTGTTTGTAGAGCGTGATGTGGCTCCGCTGGCGAGCTCGAATTTCAGTCCCACGTACTTGCGCAACGCGACTGCCTATGGGGCCTCGCCACGTCTGCGGCTCGACATCGTGCTCAATGATCTCGTGGCCTCGGCTTATACGACGGGTCGGGTGTACATCAAGAGCGACGGTACACCTTGGCGGCCTATCATCCACATCCGCGACATCATTGCCGCTATTGTGGCCGTGCTCGAGGCTCCCCAAGACGCCATTCACAACCAGGTCTTTAACGTTGGCCGCAGTGACGAAAACTATCGCATTCGCGAACTTGCGGAGATCGTGGCCGACACCGTTCCGGAATGCCGGGTCGAGTACGCTCCCGATGGCGGTCCGGACAAGCGCTGCTACCGGGTCAACTGTGACAAGATTGCCCGTATGCTGCCCAACTTCCGACCTCAATGGACAGCAAGAAAGGGTGCTCAAGAGCTTTATGAAGCTTATCGGCAGGTGCGTCTCACGGCCGAGGATCTGCAACAGGGCCGTTACGTGCGCATGAATCAGATCCAGCGGCTTCTGAAGGGACATCGGATCGATCCCTCGCTGCGTTGGACTCGCCAAACGGTCGAGACCCCGGTGACAGCCTGAATTTTGAGTTGAATAATGATGACAACGACTACTGTTTCTCCTGTCAATGCGCAACCGCAAACCCTGCATAAGCCCTGCCGCTTTTGTGGCTCAGGGCGTACGCGGACCTTTGTTGATCTGGGGCTGTCGCCGCTTTGCGAGACTTATCCGGCGTTGGCCGACCTCAACCGGGGAGAGGTCTATTACCCTCTCCACGTTTATGTGTGTGAGGAGTGCTTCCTGGTGCAGCTCGAAGAATACGAGCGCGCGGAGAACATCTTCAGCGATTACGCCTACTTCTCTTCGTTCTCGGATTCGTGGCTCAAGCACTGCGAGACCTACTGCGGCCTGATGAAGCAGCGGTTCGGTTTGAACGAGAGCAGCTTTGTCGTTGAGGTCGCCAGCAACGATGGCTACCTGCTTCAGTATTTTGTAAAGTACAACGTTCCCGTGCTCGGCATCGAGCCGGCAGGCAACGTCGCCAAGGTGGCAGAGGAGAAGGGTGTTCCCACGCTAGTGCGCTTCTTCGGAACAGAACTGGCGAAGGAGCTGGTGGCGCAGGGGCAGCAGGCGGATCTGATTCTGGGCAACAACGTCTTGGCGCAGGTTCCGGATCTGAATGACTTTGTCGAAGGCTTGCAGATCATGCTCAAGCCTCACGGCGTTCTGACCCTCGAATTTCCCCATCTCCTGCGATTGATTGAGCACAACGAGTTCGACACTATCTATCACGAGCATTTCTCATACTTCTCGCTGCTCACCACGGTGAAAATCATGGAGACCCACGGGCTCCGGGTTTTTGACGTGGAAGAACTCTCCACCCATGGTGGTTCGCTCCGCATTTACGCCTGCCGGGCTGCGGATCAGGCGCACGAGACGCGCCCAGCTGTGAAGAATCTGATTGCCGAAGAAGAAGCGGCGGGCTTGGCATCGCCGCAGGGCTACGACAGCTTCGCTCGACGAGTCAGGGAGACGAAGTTCGCCTTCGTGGAGTTCCTGCTGAAGGCCATGCGCGAAGGCAAGTCCGTGGCTGGTTACGGAGCTCCGGGTAAGAGCGCGACCTTGCTCCATTACTGTGGAGTGGGGAATGATCTGATCGAGTACACTGTCGATCGCAGTCCCTACAAGCAGGGGCGTTTCTTGCCGGGCAATCACATCCCGATCTTTCATCCGGATCGGATTCGCGAAACCAGACCCGACTACGTGGTAATCCTCCCGTGGAATCTGAAGGATGAAATCATGAACCACTTGCGGTTCATTCGCGAATGGGGCGGCCACTTTGTCGTGCCCATTCCCAAAGTGGCTGTGTACTAGGGGGTGCCTATGAAGGTAGTGTTATTTTGTGGTGGCGCCGGCATGCGTCTCCGCGGATACGCCGACGATGTTCCCAAGCCCATGGTGTCTATCGGAACGCGTCCGATCCTCTGGCACCTGATGAAGTATTACGCGCACTTCGGGCACAAGGACTTTATTCTCTGTCTGGGCTACAAGGGCAACTGCATCAAGGATTACTTCCTGCACTACGACGAGTCCGTATCGAACGATTTCATCTGGTCCAAGGGAGGCAAAGACGTCAAGTTCCTGAACCGCGACATCGACGACTGGACGATCACCTTTGTCGAGACCGGAACCAATGCCAACATCGGAGAGCGTCTGAAAGCCGTCGAACCCCACCTTCAGGGCGAGGATATGTTTCTGGCAAATTACGGCGACGGACTTAGCGATGTGTGCCTTCCCGATATGGTGGAGAATTTCCGCCGCAGCAACGCCGTGGCTTCTCTGCTGCTGGTTCAGCCGACGGCCAGTTTCGATCTGGTCCATGCCACGCCTGAAGGCCATGTGCGAGATGTTTGCGCACTGACCCGAAGCGATATCTGGATCAATGGCGGCTTCTTCGTTATGCGCAAGGCGATCTTCAACTACATGCAGCCGGGCGAAGAATTGGTGCGAGAGCCGTTCCAGCGCCTGATTCAGGAAAGGGCACTGCTGGCTTACAAGTGCAGCGGGTTCTGGCAATGTATGGATACCTTCAAAGATAAGCAGCGGCTTGAAGAGCTGAGCCAGGGAACTGCCCCGTGGAAGGTATGGAATCGCGCAGACGGCAAAGCAACCGAGCCTCGAATCATGTCGCTCAGCGTGTGACCTGGTTCTTGCAGTTTCCCTACAAGGCGAATGATGCGTAGCCTCTCGCGCGCAGCCGCAGAGGTCAACTGACTCAGCTTATGATGCGCTTGAATCTTGATCGGGGGAGTGCCGACGCTCTGACTATCTTGTGCCTCGGTTCTCATTCCGACGACATCGAAATCGGGTGCGGCGGCACGATCCTCAAACTAGCCCGCCAATTTCCCAACAGTGTTTTCCACTGGGTCGTGTTCAACGCCGTGGGAGTGCGGCAGGCCGAGGCGCAACGTGCCGCCGAGCTGTTTACCGGTCGCAGGAACCTCCCCGGTCTGGTGTTAAAGTCTTTTCCGGATGGCTTCATGCCGTTTGTGGGCACTGAAGTGAAGACGGTGTTCGAAGAACTGAAGAAGGTAGTTTCGCCCGACCTGATCTTTACTCACACCCGGAAAGATGCTCACCAAGACCATCGCCTGATTTGCGAGTTGACCTGGAATACGTTCCGGGATCACTTCATCCTGGAGTACGAGATAGCCAAATACGACGGGGATATGGGCCAGCCGAGCGTGTTCGTCCCTCTTGAATCGGAGTTGTGCGAGAAGAAAATCAGCCACCTGATGGATGCCTTTCAGTCGCAGCAGGTCAAACGGTGGTTCCGCCAAGATACCTTCCTCTCCCTGATGCGCCTTCGAGGCATGGAGTGCAACTCCCCTTCCGGCTACGCGGAAGCATTCTACTGTCGCAAGTTGGTTCTATGAAGGACCTGAAAGAGCGCACTATTCGCGGCGGGGTGGCGAGGCTCTGTGCCCAGATCACCAATTTCCTGTTTCGTCTGGGTTCACTGATGGTGCTTGCCCGGCTTCTCGGACCGGGCGACTTCGGCCTGGTCGGTATGGTGACGGCGTTTACAGGAGTGCTAAACCTGTTCCGCGACTTTGGGCTGTCCACCGCTGCCGTCCAGCGCGCGACGGTGACCGAGGAACAGGTTTCCACCTTGTTCTGGATCAATGTGGTGGTGGGAGCGATGCTTACCGTGCTGACCGCCGCCGTAGCTCCGTTCGTAGCAGCGTTCTACCATGAACCGCGCCTGACGTGGGTTACTGCGGTGATCGCTACTGGGTTCTTGTTCAATGCCCTGGGTGTTCAGCACTCCGCGCTTCTTCAACGTGAGATGCGCTTCACGGCGCTGGCTGTCATCAATAGCGGATCTCTCGTGCTGAGCACGGTTGTGGCCGTTGCCATGGCCAAGATGGGATATGGCTACTGGGCGCTGGTTGCCATGAGCGTGGTTTTTCCGCTGGCCATGACCATCGCTTTGTGGTTTACCGCGGCTTGGCTTCCGGGGCTGCCGCGTCGACGCGCCGGGGTCCGCTCGATGATGCACTTCGGTGGAACGATCACCTTAAACTGCGTGATCGTCTACATCGCCTATAACATGGAAAAGGTTCTGCTCGGCAGGTTCTGGGGCGCGGACGCCATCGGCATCTATGGGCGCGCCTATCAGTTGGTCAACATTCCAACGGACAACCTGAATTCCGCGGTTGGTGAGGTTGCGTTCTCCGCGCTATCGCGCGTCCAGGACGACCCGCCTCGTCTGCGAAGCTACTTCCTCAAAGGCTACTCACTGGTCCTTGCATTGAGCCTGCCTATCACGTTCCTGTGCGCCCTTTTTGCCAACGACGCGATCGTCGTTTTGCTGGGTCCGAAGTGGCACGACGCCGCGCCCATCCTTCGCTGGTTAGCGCCGACCATCCTCGCCTTTGCCATGATTAATCCCTTCGGATGGCTCCTGTTCTCGATGGGAAGAGTCATGCGCAGTTTGAAGATCGCCTTGGTGATCGCTCCTCTGGTGATCGCGGGATACGTCATCGGGCTGCCCTATGGGCCCAAAGGAGTGGCCCTCGGCTACTCGGTCGCTATGGTGCTCTGGATTTTTCCCAACATCGTTTGGTGCGTCCAGGGCACCAGCATTACTGTACGCGATGTCGTAGAGACTTTGAGCCGGCCGCTGATCTCAGGCGTAGTGGCGTCACTGTTGCCGCTCGCAATGCAGATTGGCTACGGAAACGTCTTATCGCCACTGCCGAGATTGATCATCGGGGTCGCTCTGTTCGTCATTACCTATCTTCTTATGCTCCTGTTTGTGATGGGACAAAAGGAGTTTTACCTGAATTTGTTGAAGACATTGAGGAAGCGAAGCTCCCCCGTAGAGGAGGGCGCCTTGGCGTCGGCATAGCAGATCAAAGGTCTGCTTTGATCGGTGGAGGAGCGAAGTAATTGGGGCGGATGATGTGGATGGGACGCGCAAACCCTGTTTGTTGGACGAATCGGCTAGCCCAATGGGCAATGATCGCGCTGTCGGTCGCCATCGTTTCGGGGTGCAGTTCCCCAAGACCCGTTAACGTTACCTTTGCGCAATCCAGCCAGACGATTGAAGCCTATGACTTCGTGGAGGTGACCGCGCAAGTTTCGTGGCCCCACGCACGGAATCCATTTGTCGACGCTTTGTTAAGCGGCTGGTTTGAAACTGCGGATGGAAAAAGAAGGTGGACCGTGGAGGGGTTTTGCGACGACGCACATGGGAGTTTGTTCCGCATACGGTTCATGCCGCCGACTGCCGGTGGCTACCGCTATTCCGTCGAGTATCAGCAAGGAGGCGCAAAGCGTTCGTGGACTGGCAGCTTTCACGCTGTGGATGGGCACCGCAGCGGTCCCATCCGGATCGATTCGCAATACCCGTTTCACTTCATCTGGGAGGGAACCGGAGAGCATTATTTTTTCAATGGTACAACCGCATTCTGGTTATTGGGATGGTCCGATGAAAAGGTCATCGACGACAGCATCGAACGGCTTCACCGCTTTAAAGTCAACCGCGTCCGGGTGACCGTGGCAGGCAGGACAAAGAATTTCTTTGGAGAGCCGGTTATGACAGGTGAAAACTGGACCGTCTTCCTTACGCCGTGGCCAGCCCAGGTGCCGGAAGACGTCTTCCATCCCGGATTTGATTTCACCCGCTTCGACCCAAGCTATTGGCAGAAGTTTGAGCGAGCTCTCCGTTTTGCCCGCGAACGAAATGTGATCATTTCCCTGGTCATGGACATGAATGAAAGCGTGAGCCATCCCGTCGCCGGTGGTGCAGACGAGCAGCGCTTTTATCGCTATGCAGTAGATCGATTTGGAGCCTTCTCGAACATCACGTGGGATCTCGGCGACGATCTGGAACGATTTCGCAATGATCGCTGGACACATTCGATGGGCACTCAACTAGAGCAATGGGACCCGTATCACCATCTGGCTACGAGTCATCCCATCGATAACGTTCACCAGGATCGAATATCGGATTGGTTTGGATTTACTTCGTTTCAGGAGTGGTCTCGAAAGCAGCATGTTTTTATGCTGAGCCAGCGAAAGGAACAGAAGAGGCTCGGTCGAATCATTCCTCAAACCAACGAGGAATATGGTTACGAGGATCACTATCCGCCGTGGACGGCAGGTCTGGGATCTGATTCCGCGGACACGCTACGGCGAACTGCCTGGGACATCGTCATGGCTGGCGGCTACCAGACCACCGGGGAGAGCGCGCGGCGCGGCACCAACATCTTGCCCGATACCGGCGGCGGCTGGATGAACGGCCGCGGCGACGACACGATGACCATGCTCCAGGGGTATTCGCACATGGTCGATTTCTTCACGACTTTTGCGTGGTGGAAGACCGAACCTCATGACGAACTGGTCAACCCAGAAAACTATTGCCTCGCCAGTCCGGGCGAGATCTATGCGGTGTACCTTCCGCACGGTGGCCGCGCCCGTCTCCAATTGCTTCCCGGACGCTACGAGGTTTCCTGGTTTCATGCGAGCACAGGCGAGTGGATTGCCTTGCCGGCAGTAGAAGGAAGCACTTGGAATTCGCCCGCGGCGCCGGGCAGGGATGATTGGGCTCTGCTGCTGCAGAGGAGATAAGACGTCCGTAAGATGCTGTTGTCAAGAGTGAACGAGCCACAGGCGTGAATGATCTAGTTCAATATTATCGGTGCCCTGAGAACCTGATTCAGATGGCGACGAGGGAACCGCTTTCCGATGCCAGCGGATATTTCCGTGTGGGCAAGGAATTGTGCTACGGCAGGCTCTTCGATGCCCGCCCGTCGGAGTCTCCGTCCGGGGTAGTCTGCGATGCTTCCGACCGAATCGTGACCGAGAAGGGCACTACCTATCTGCCATTCGACCTCTCGCAGGTGGCCACCAATCTGCGCTGCGAACTGTACGCGGAAGATTGGCGCTCCGGTGTTCTTAAAGGGGCTGTATCGAAGATGTACTACTTTGTTCGGCCCCTGCTTCCCGTTGCTATGCGCAAGTATCTGCAGCGCATCCATCTGCGAGGCTGGGACCAGTTGCAGTTTCCTCGCTGGCCGGTCGACCGCACCGTGGACAATCTGTTTGACCAGTTGCTCCTGCTCGCCCTCCGCTCACAGAATCACAAGCAGATCCCCTTCATATGGTTCTGGCCGGACGGCGCTCCCAGTTGCGCGATGATGACGCACGATGTCGAAACCACTTCAGGCAGGGATTTTTGTTCGACCCTCATGGATATCGACGATGCGTTCGGTATCAAATCCTCTTTCCAGGTGGTTCCCGAAGAGCGATACGACGTGACTCCTGATTTCCTCGAATCCATACGAGTCCGCGGTTTCGAGGTGGTCATCCACGACCTTAACCATGACGGACGCCTTTACCGCAGCCGGAACGAGTTTCTGCAGCGTGCAGCCAAGGTCAACGCGTATGGCAGGAAGTACGGCGCGCACGGTTTTCGCGCCGGCGTGCTCTACCGAAAGCAACTGTGGTACGACGCCCTGTGCTTTGACTACGACATGTCGGTCCCGTCGGTTGCGCACCTAGATCCGCAACGCGGAGGTTGCTGCACTGTCATGCCCTATTTTGTGGGCAGCATCCTGGAGTTGCCCGTCACCATGACCCAGGACTACACGCTCTTCAATGTCCTCAGCGATTACTCGATTGACCTTTGGAAAAAGCAGATTGCGCTGGTCATGGAAAAGCATGGTCTGAGCAATTTCATTGTGCACCCCGATTACATCGGGGCCAGTCGGGAGCGAAGCGTTTACGAGGAGCTTTTGGGCTACCTGGCCACTCTGAGAAACGAGCGAGGATTGTGGATCGCGAAACCGGGCGAGGTGAACCGCTGGTGGAGACAGCGGGCAGAGATGAAGTTGGTTGAAGGCCGCCAGGGCTGGGGGATTGAAGGTGAAGGCAAGGAACGTGCTTGCCTGGCATTCGCCAGCGAGGAAGAAGGCCGGTTAGTGTTCAACGTTCAGAGCGCGAAGGCTCAGATGCATCCCTGTCTTTAAGAGCCGGACGCGAAGCGGATTGATATCTAGAGATTCAGCAAGAAAAGACTACGGTGAAGAGGGGCACACAAGGTGAACGGGAACTCGGCGGATTGTAAAGTAACGGTTTTGGGAGCGGGTCCCTACGGACTTGCGGCATCGGCCTACCTGCGGGCAGCCGGTGTTGAATTCCGTGTCTTTGGGCAACCAATGACATTCTGGGAAAAACAGATGCCAGTCGGCATGTGTCTGCGTTCGAATTGGGGCGCTTCTCACATTGCCCACCCCAACCAGGCGCTCACACTGGACGAATATTGCCGTCAATACGGGGGTCAGAAATGTCACCCTATTCCTCTGGACCGCTTCGTGGGATACGGCCATTGGTTTCAGCGCCAGGTGGTTCCGGATCTGGATGTACGCTCCATCCAGAACATTAACAAGAATGGCGACGGGTTCAAACTGATCCTGAGCGACGGCTCCTCATTCATCTCGAAGCGAGTGGTGGTGGCTGCCGGAATCAGTCCTTTCGCGGTCCTTCCGGATGAATTCGCTGGTCTGCCTGCGGCCCTGGCATCGCATACCAGCGCGCACGATGATCTGCGAAAGTTCAGAGGGAAGAAAGTCGCGATCATCGGCATCGGACAGAGCGCCCTTGAGTCAGCCGCCCTGCTGCAAGAGGCCGGTATCGAGTGCGAAGTTATCGGGCGGCAGGACCATCTCAATTGGGTTGGACGCCATTACCGGCTACACCATCTCGGACTCTTTTCCAAACTGATGTATTCCAAGCGGGACGTGGGGCCGGCGGGAATCAGCCGTCTGGTGGCTGCGCCGCACCTTTTCCGCAGGCTGCCGCGCAAAATCCAGGACCCCATTGCTTACCGTGCGATTCGGCCAGCAGGCGCAGGCTGGCTGCAACCACGGCTCACCAACGTGCACATCACCTTGGGGCGCAAAGTAGTCTCCGCCACCCCGACTGGCAGCCAACTCCATCTGAAGCTGGACGACGGGAGCGAACGCCTGGTCGACCATGCACTGTGCGCGACCGGCTTCCGGGTCAACGTGAAGCAGTATCCATTTCTGGGAGCCTCAATCTTGCAGCAGTTGGAGACGGCGCATGGATACCCGATTCTAAAGCGTGGCCTGGAATCTTCAGTTCCGGGACTACATTTCCTGGGCAAACCGGCGGCATGGAGCTTCGGTCCATTGCTGGGCTTTGTCTCAGGAGCCGAGTTTGCCTGCACCGAACTCATCCGCTGCCTCGGCAATGGAAAGTAACCGACACAATGATTGCAGCCTCAACGGATCGTTCCTCGGAATCCACCAACCTGCGGACTGAAGGCCAGTCCACAGGAGCGGTAGTCCTTGGCGGTGACTATCAGGGACTTGGTATTGTGCGCAGCCTCGGCGCGTACGGGGTGCCGGTCTGCATCGTGGACGACGAACGTTCCATCTCAAGGTTCTCTCGTTATGCCAGACACTTCGAACACCTTTCCAACCTGCGCGAGGAGCGCCAGGCAGTGGATGGATTGCTCAGCCTCGGTCAGCGGATGGGGCTGCAGGGCTGGGTGCTCTATCCGACGCGAGAAGAACTGGTGGCGGCTTGTTCTCGCCATCGGTCGGAGTTGAGCCAGGTATTCCGGGTGCCGACTCCCGCCTGGGACAGCGTACGATGGGCTTGGGACAAACGGAACACGTATCAATTGGCGAAGGAACTTGGGATCCCAACCCCCGTCACCTACTATGTAGAAAAAATGGAACAGCTCGCCGAACTCGACAGCTGTCAGCCGCCGTTCGCGATCAAGCCTGCCATCAAAGAACACTTTGTCTACGCCACGAAGGCAAAGGCGTGGCGGGCAAATACTCACGAGGAGTTGCGTCAGCTGTTCCAGAAGGCGGTGGAACTGGTCGGCCCCGGTGAGGCCATGGTACAGGAACTCATCCCTGGAGGCGGTACTCAGCAATACTCCTACTGCGCGTTCTTTCGCCAGCAGCAAGCGGTCGGCAGCATGGTAGTTCGCCGTCGGCGCCAGCACCCTCTGGAGTTCGGTCGAGCCAGTACTTACGTAGAGACGGTCGACATTCCGGAGCTTGAGGAGCTCTCCGAACGCTTCCTGCGGGCGATTGATTATTACGGTTTGGTCGAACTGGAATACAAACTCGATCCCCGCGACGGACGCTACAAGCTCCTGGATGTGAACGCGCGCACCTGGGGCTATCACAGCGTCGGCCGCACTGCAGGAGTGGACTTCAGTTACATGCTTTACGCCGATCAGGTCGGCCTGCCGGTTGCCCCCTGCAAAGGACAATCGGGAGTCAGCTGGGTGCGCCTGACGACGGATGTTCCCGCAGCCTGCATGGCTCTGCTGGCGCGGGACATCGACTTCAGGAGTTATGTCCAGTCGATGAGAAGATGCAACGTTGAGGCTGTGTTCAGTCTTTCTGACCCGATGCCGGGTCTGGCCGAACTCCTCTTGCTCCCCTACCTTGCCATCAAACGTGGCTTCTAGCTAAGTCCACCAAGGAATACTCTCACCTCCGGACGTGGATTTGAGGAAGATATTCAGTCGCCGGCAGCGGTATAGAATCGCGTCGCTGGTCGTCTTCCTAGCCTTTCTAGTCCTTGCTGTGCCTTCCATTCGGTGCTCGATTCTCCGGGCCGCCGGAGCGACACTTGTTGTCAACGAGCCCGTCAGTTCCTCCGATATCATTGTGATTTCGGGTGAGGCCGCGGAAATCGGAGAGCTCGAAGCTTCCGATCTGGTTCACCGCGGTGTCGCCACTACCGTCGCAGTCTTCGCGTACCCTCCCGATGAAGCGCAAAGCGAGTTCCTCCGTAGGGGTGCTCCTTACGAAGATAGTGCAACTCGATCCGTTCGACTGCTCAAGGCACTTGGGATCAAGAACGTTGTCGAGATTCCTGGGCAGACAAAGGGCACCGAAAATGAAGGCTCTGCACTTGCCCGCTGGTGTGATGAGCAACGGTTTCGCTCCATTGTTGTGGTGGGCCTCCCCGACCACTCGCGCCGTCTGCGGCGAGTGCTCCGTCGAAGCCTGAAGGGACACCAGACGATGGTTGCTTTATGTTCTGCGCGGCATACACCTTTTGATCCTGATCGATGGTGGAAGTCGCGGGATGGCATTCGAATTGAAATCGAGGAGTCGGAGAAGCTCTTGCTCGACATCATGCTTCATCCATTTTCCTGAGCGCGACCACTTGAAGCCACGAAGCGTCTTCAAATTGCTTGGCCGCTAGCATCTATCCATGAGCCTACAAATCGAAACCAGGCCACTAGGAAAGACCGGAAACAGGGTTCCTGTGCTGGCGCTCGGTACCTGGCAATATCAAGGTGGCATTGATCCTCTTCGTGCCGGTATCGACCTGGGCGTGACCTTTATCGATACCGCTGAAAGCTATGGCACCGAGGAAGTAGTCGGCGAGGCGATCCGTGGCATTCGCGACAGAGTCTTTGTTGCGACCAAGGCTTCGCCACGCCATTTTCGCCGGCGGGACCTCATCCGAGCTGCTGAACAGAGCCTGAGGCACCTGAACACGGACTATGTGGATCTTTACCAGCTTCACTGGCCCAATTACTGCGTTGTCATTGAGGAGACTATGTCGGCGATGGAGCAGCTCGTTGCCTCAGGAAAGGTGCGAGCTATCGGCTTGAGCAACTTTTCGCGGCGCGAGGTCGAGCAGGCGCAGCTCTGCCTCACGAGCAATCTGATCGTTTCCAATCAAGTACGGTACAGCCTTGGTGGAGCGCACGATCGAAGATGAGCTGCTGCCTTTTTGTCGCTCTAGGCAGATTACGGTGCTGGCATTCAGTCCCCTGGACACCGGACTAGACAACCTTCGCCAGCTCGATCAAGCAGATGTGTTGGGTCAAGTTGCATGCCAGGTCGGCAAAACGCCGGCGCAAGTCGCCCTGAACTGGTGTCTCTGCCAGGAGCCGGTCGTGGTCATTTTCAAGGCGAGTACCGTGGAGCACGTCCGCGAAAACTGTGGCGCGGCCGGATGGCGCCTGGACTCCGAGCAATTGAAAGTCTTGAACCAAGTTCCGTTCCGCCGCCGCCGTCCCATCGAACGCCTCATGCGCAGAATGGCGAGACGTATTCTGCAACGGGTTGGACGGAATGTATGAACGGCCGGCTCACCGACGGAGGGTGACCAATCGCACACCCACAAGTGATTGAGATCACATGCAAGGGACGCGATGTGACTGTAACGTATTGTTTTGAAAAGCCGCGCCAGAAGCGGTACCGCGGCGGTCGCCCTCGTCCCTCCCCTAGTGCTAGAAACTTGGAATGCAGAGCAAAAAGCCTCTCATTTCCGGGGGGATTGCAACTGTGCAAGCATCGCCGCCAAGCACTTCTGGTCTTGACCCTTCCACCAGCGCCGCAGATCCTCGCGGAACGTCGCCTGCATCATTTCCTTCCTCGCTAGACGTCTGTTCAACCCAGCCAGGTAAATCGCAGGCCCCGTCGCAGCTGAACTCGAGGGCCGCGCTGTTTTCCACCTTGCTCAGCCGAACCCTCGACAAGGTGGCCTTTATCGCTCCGGGAGGAGGCTCTGTGCGGCCGTGGCTGCACCGGTTGCGGGGAGTGAAGATAGGACAGAACGTATGGGTCGCGCAGATGGTCTACATCGACGAGTTGCATCCCGACGATGTCGAGATCGGCGACAACTGCACGATCGGATACCGCAGCTCTATTTTCACGCATTTCTACTGGGGTCGCAAAAGGGCGACGAGCAGCGGAAAAGTAATCATCGAAAAAGATGTTTTCGTCGGTCCGCACTGTGTGATCTTGCCAAACGTGAGGATCGGTGAAGGAGCGGTCATCCGGGCAGGAACCGTGGTGAGCCGCAATGTCCCGCCTCACGCGATTTGGGGGCTTGCCCCCGCCGAACTTCTTGGCATTGCGACTGTACCGCTGACGAACGAACACTCGTACGAGGAATTTACTCGAGGAATGCGGCCAGCCCGTCGACCGCGCGCAGGCGGAAACACGGCTGCGCCACGCAGTTGAAAAAGGTCTTCGCTGTTATGTGTGGGATTTCTGGAGTCCTGAGGAACGACAGTGGGACGCACGATCCGGGATTGATTCGTCGGATGACGGCCGCGCTGCGTCATCGTGGGCCGGACGAGGCCGGGTTTTATGAAGACTCTCACGTCAGCCTCGGTCATGCCAGGCTCAGCATTATTGATGTTGCTGCTGGACACCAGCCTATGCAGGATGCCAGCGGATCCCTTTGGATCACCTTCAATGGAGAGATCTTCAATTACATCGAACTACGCGATGAACTGATCCAGAAGGGACACCAGTTCCTGACCCGTTCGGATACCGAGGTAATCCTAGCTCTCTACAAGCAAGAGGGCGAGGCGTGCGTTCAGCGGTTGAATGGGCAGTGGGCGTTTGCCATCTGGGATGTTGCGAACCGCGCGCTCTTTGCGTCACGGGATCGGGTCGGAGTACGGCCGTTTTTCTACACGAAAGTCGGCGACAGATTTCTCTTCGCCTCCGAAATCAAGGCGTTGCTCGAATGCGCCGAAGTCGAACGCAAACTCGATCTAACCGGGCTGGATCAGGTTTTCACCTTCTGGGTCACTTTGCCGCCGCGTACCGTGTTTCGAAACATCCGGCAGTTGCCGCCGGGCCACTCTCTCCTGGTCGAAAACGGAGAATTGAGAATTTGGCAGTACTGGTCTCAGAAATACGATCCCGATCCTGTGACTGCCACGAATGAAGATCACACCGCCGAGGAACTGCTTTCGCTTCTCACCGACGCTACCAGGCTCCGGTTGCGGTCGGACGTACCGGTCGGCACATACCTGAGCGGTGGTCTCGATTCCGCGCTTACGACCAGCCTCACCAGGCAAGTGGCCGCGGACCGGCTTAAGAGTTTTGGCGTCAGCTTTGAAGACACAGAATTCGATGAGCGTCCGTACCAATCGGAAGCGGCCTCGCTTTTGAACGTTGAGCATACTGATATCCGCTGTTCCTACGCGAACATTGCAGAAGCCTTTCCAGACGTGATTCGCCATACGGAGCACCCGCTGCTCAGGACTGCTCCCGCGCCGCTATACCTGCTTTCGAACCGCGTCAGGCAGAACGGATTCAAAGTTGTTCTCACCGGGGAAGGTGCTGATGAGATCTTCGGCGGGTACGACATTTTCAAGGAAGCGAAGATTCGCCGGTTCTGGGGCCGTTCCCCAAACTCACGGTGGCGCCCCCGGCTGCTTAGGCGCCTCTATCCCTACATGGAAAACGTGCAGCGGCAACCCGCGGCCTATCTGCAACACTTTTTCCGGGTTGAAGCCGGCGATCTCGTAGGCCCATTTTTCTCGCATCTTCCGCGCTGGGAATTGACTTCGAAGTTGAAGATGTTCTTCACCAATGAGATAGCGGCGGAGTTGCGCGGTCAAGATGTATACGCCGAACTCGAGCGCGAGTTGCCGGCGGAATTCTGGCGCTGGGACAAGTTCTGTCAAGCACAATATCTGGAGGCTCAATATCTGTTGCCGGGTTACATCCTTTCCTCGCAGGGAGACCGCATGGCAATGGCCCATTCGGTCGAGGCGAGATATCCATTTCTGGATCACCGCGTCATCGCGTTCGCCGCCCGGCTGCATCCTTCGCTCAAGATGAAGGTCTTGAACGAGAAGTATCTACTGAGGAAGATCGCGAAGAACCGATTGCCCGATTCGATCGTAAGGCGTCCGAAGCAGCCTTATCGCGCTCCGGATGCGCGAAGTTTTATGAACGATAACAGGCCGCCGTACGTGGACGAATTGATGTCGGCCGATGCGATCAAGAGTTATGGGATTTTCCGCCCGGAGGCCGTTGACGTGCTGCTCTCGAAGTGTCAAGCGGGACGAGCCATTGGCGTGAAGGACAACATGGCGTTCGTCGGGATTCTTTCCACACAATTACTCGTCCGGGAGTTCATGCATCACCGGGCGCAGGAGTATACATGCCAGACCTGCAACACGAGTTACGCAGCTACATTGTAGAAAACTATCTCTTCGGACAGGACAACGGTTTTCAGGATGGCGACTCGTTCTGGGAACTGGGACTAATGGATTCGACCGGCGTTCTGGAGCTGATCTCGTACCTCGAAGAGAAATATGCGATCAGCCTCGAATCCAGCGAGATCATTCCCGAAAACCTGGATTCAATCGAGAAACTCACACACTTCGTGAGCCGCAAAATCGCGGAGTCGACCGCAAGTCCGGTCGCACCCGGGGTCCATTTTCCCGGAGCAAATCAATGAGTCGAGTTGCTACCTCGCCGGCGAATGCGATCAGGATTGAACCCGCGCGCGAGACAGAACGGATTGCCACGCGTATCGCTAAAATTGTTTTCGAGGAATTCAAGCGCAAAGGCGCGGTGATTGGGGTTTCAGGAGGCATCGACAGCAGTGTTGTGGCATTCCTCTGCGCACGCGCATTAGGAAAGGACCGGGTTCATGTCCTGTTTACCCCAGAGGCGGATTCTTCGCCTGATAGCCTGCGGCTTGGCCGCATGGTTGCGGACTCGTTGGGCGCGCCACACACTCTTGAAGACATCAGCGGCATTCTCCGGGCCGCCGGCTGTTACCAGCGTCGGGACGATGCCATCCGCCTGGTCGTTCCGGAATACGGCGAAGGCTACAAAAGCAAGATCGTGCTGCCTAGTATGACAGAGGCCCGCGAGTACGCCATTTTCTCAATTGTCGTTCAATCGCCTAACGGACAGATCAAGAAGGTGAGACTGACCGCGAAAGCGTATCTCGGAATTCTGGCGGCGACGAACTTCAAGCAGCGTACACGCAAGATGTTGGAATATCACTATGCGGACCTGCTGCAGTACGCCGTGGCGGGTACTCCGAATCGTCTCGAATACGATCTTGGGTTTTTCGTGAAAAACGGCGATGGCGCCGCCGATTTCAAGCCCATTGCCCATCTCTATAAGTCGCAGGTTTACCAGCTTGCCGAATACTTAGGGGTGCCGGAGGAGATCCGGCGCCGGCCTCCAACAACCGACACCTATTCTCTGGAACAGTCACAAGAGGAATTCTATTTCTCGCTGCCTCTGGGGAAAATGGATTTTTGCCTCTACGGCAAAAATAACGGTTTTCCAGCTGCCGACATCACCGAAGCCGCTGGGCTGACGGAAGAACAGGTGGAGCGCGCCTACAAGATGATCGAATCGACGAGAAAAGCCACACGCTATCTGAGGTCCAACCCGATATTGATAAGCACGACAGGCGAGGTCGGATGATCAGTGCTCCCGGCAATGTCGCGGATTATCTACTGGAGGGCCACAACCCGGCCAGAACCGCCCTGCTCACGACCAACCAGGAATACACTTATGGCGATATTCGATGCGCCACGGGGAAAATAGCGGATTATCTAACGCGAATTGGGTCTGCAAAGGGCGATCGAGTTCTCCTGATCAGCGCCAACAACCTGTTCTGGGTCGCCGGATATCTCGGAGTGTTTCGCGCCGGTCTGGTTTGCGTTCCGTTGCCGGAGACAATCTCGCACGAGAACGTGGATTTCATACGCAAAACGACTGGGGCGAGGATAGTCCTCGCGCAAGCCAGACGGTGTGCAAGGCTGCTCACCGCTTTCGAGGGCTGCCATCTGCTGACGGACCGGGACATCCCGGATGTCTCCGGACTCGCCTCGCGAGAGAGTTTCCCGAGACTTCCCGAGACGCTTATGGGTCCCGCCGCAGAGGTGAATAAGCGCGATTTGGCGGCGCTCATGTTCACCTCGGGTTCCACAGGAAAGCCCCGAGGCGTGATGGTGTCTCATGCCAACATCATCGCGAACACCGAATCCATCATTGAGTATCTGGAATTGAACGAGCAGGACAGAATGATGGCGGTGCTGCCGTTCCACTACTGCTTCGGGACCTCGCTGCTTCATACACATTTGAAAGTGGGTGGCAGCCTGGTGCTCGATTCGAGATTTCTATATCCAGAGACCATCCTGGAGCGAATGCTAAAAACCGAGTGCACGGGATTCGCAGGTGTTCCAAGCCACTTCCAGATTCTGCTTCGGACGGCGGGGCTTCGCAGCAAGTCTTTTCCAAAGCTACGCCATGTTCAACAGGCTGGAGGATGCCTAGCGTCTCAATTCATCGGCAAATTGCGTGATGCAATCCCCACGACACGGGTCTTCATCATGTATGGGCAGACCGAAGCGACTGCCCGGCTGTCTTTTCTGCCTCCCGCACTCCTCGACACGAAACCGGGGTCTATCGGAAAGGGAATTCCGGGCGTTCGGCTAAGAGTGATAAACGACTCGGGCCAAGATGTCTCTTACGGCGAAGTAGGAGAGATTGTTGCCGAAGGAGAAAACGTAACCCAAGGTTATTGGGCTGCGCCGGCCGCATCCGCAGAGACTTTTCAGAATGGGAGACTTTACACCGGCGATCTCGCAACCATTGATTCAGATGGGTTCATTTACATTGTTGACCGGAAAAAGAATTTTCTGAAATGCGGCGGGAAACGAATCGGCATTCAGGAGATCGAGAATCGAATGCTCGAATTTCCCTGCATTACCGAAGCTGCGATTGTAGGTATCCCGGACGATATTCTGGGTGAAGCCCCCCGCGCGTTTGTTGTTCGCCGGATGCCTGCGTGTCAGTCATTTGACGGTTGCATATCTTCGTTCTTTAAGCAGCATTTCCCTCGCGACCTGTGTCCAAAGCAGATCGTTCAACTCGATCGGCTGCCGCGGAACGACGCCGGTAAAGTGAACAAGAGGTCCTTGATATCGATGTAGGCTGGGACTGGCGCGCAAACGAGCTTCCGAGGTGGCGGACGTTGCATTCGGGATGCAAAATAGGCGCGTCCGACAGCTAGACCTTGATACTAAGCCTGCCAGTTCAGTCGTAAACAGAAAGGCGTGCCAGGTTCGGCACGCCTTTTTCTTGTTGGAGGACTGAGTTAACGTCTCAAAAAGCAACCTGCCGCCGGGACCTCACGTACATTGCCCCGAGGCAGAAGAAGCCGGCCAGCAGTAGAAAGCCGAGAGCCGTTCCGCCCTCCGCCACTGACACGTAAATGAATTCTTGAGCCGCACAGCTGTCTTGCCCGGCCGCGCAGAGCGCACTCCCATTGTCCGGGGACAAGACCACCAGGTTCGAGAATGAGCTCGCGGAGAGATTCTGAGATTCCAGAGCTCCCAGGAGGCCACCCGGATTAAGAGCAGCTGCCGCCGTGCAGGATCCGAAGATCTCGCTGCACAGAGCACTCGTTGAAATCAGGGCGCCCGCACCCGCGTTTGTAGTCGCAAGGTACTTCTGCACTCCCGATGGATCGAAAATCGCCCACAGTTCGAAGCTGTCCACAATTTGCTGCAGAGAACCTGACGGAGCAGACAGGATTTGTCCAACGAGATATCCGACTGCACCGTAGAGCGATGTGTTACCGCCCGCGACGCCCCACGAAGTATTGCTTGAGGTTATGCTGGAGAATGACGTTGTGCTGGCACTCCAGGTCGAATTGGGCCAGGAATTGTCCCCAAAGTCATCACAGATGACCGGAACGTTGGTGGAACTCCCTACGGTGGCATAGTAGGGGCTCATGTAGACGCCGTCGTAAACATAGCCTGGTGGAGGACCGGTTAGGGTCACCTGGGTTTGGGCAACGGCCGACGTCGCCAGATAAATCGTGGCAAACACGGCCAAACAAAGGATTTGCACCGCTTTTCTCATGTTCTGTTTGACTCCTCAGTCTATTCGAGCGAGGGGGAGTTCTCCGACTCCAGCGTACGGATCCTGGGGCCTAATACAACGATGCTACTTTAGCGCGAATTGGACTCCTGTCAAGACTGATAATTTTTGCAATACCACCTTGCAAATGCTTGCAACGCCACGGGTTATCTACTTTCGCGCGACTCCGGTCCATACTACACGCGGTAAATCAGCCCTGAACTCCAATCACATGTGAAAGTTGCGGGAAGGGAGCACGAAAGAGCCATATGTGATTTGAATGCAAGATCTTATAGTCGTAATGGCTGCAGACAGGCAATCCTGGAGGTTCAGATCGTGAAGTTTTTTCGGCCCCTTTCATTTTTCGCACTTTTGACCTTCCTGGCTGTGATTGGCGGTTGCTCCCGGGACCCGAGCGTACGCAAGCAAAAGTTTTTCGAGAGTGGCCAGGTCTATTTCCAGCAAGGCAAATTGGACGAGGCCGCCATTGAGTTTCGTAGCGCCCTTGGAGTGGATCCGGCATTCGCCGACGCGCATTATCAATTGGCTCTGGTCCTTTTGAGAAAGCAGCAATGGTCACGGGCAAATCAGGAATTGGCCCGTGTGCTCGATCTCCAGCCGGAGAACTATTCCGCTCATTCCGAGATCGCCCGCCTGCTGATCGCTGCCGGAGATTTCTCGCAAGCACAAGAACATGTGGATTGGCTGCTCAAAGCCAGCCCGAACGATGCCCGCTCTCATGGAGCAGCCGCGGATCTGCTTGCAGCGAAGGGCAATTTTGGAGACGCCCTTAAGCAGGCGCAAAATGCGGTGACGCTGGAGCCCACCAAAGGTGAATGGCTTACGAAACTGGCGCTGATGCAGTTAAGGAACAATCAGGCAGATGCCGCGGAAGGCAATTTCAAGAAGGCGATCGCACTCGATCCCGGCGCAATCGCTCCTCCCCTCATGCTCGCCAACTACTATCAAGCGCGTGGCAGGTTTGCCGACGCCGAGCGGCAACTTGTGGAGGCCATCCGCTCAAACTCTCAGAATCCCGAGCCCACGGCCGCGTTGGCGAGGTTGTACCTGGTGGAAGGAAAGAAGGCCGACGCGGAGAACTTGCTCATCCAGACAAAACCAAATTACCGGGACAACTCCGTAGGATATCGAATGCTCGGCGATTTCTATCTGGGAATTGGCGAGTTCGAGAAGGCCACCAATGAATATCGCTCGCTATACGAAGAACACTCCAAAGATCTCCAGGTGAAGAAAAATTTCACCGATCTCCTCATCCATACCAATCAGTTGCAGGAAGCCAAAAAGGTGGACCAGGAGATTCTAAAGGCCGATCCCAACGACAGCGATGGGTTGATCTACCTCGGACAGTTGCAAATCCGCGATCAGGACTTCAACTCGGCGATCTCCAGCCTGCAGATGGTCCTCAAGAACGATTCCAACAACGGGCTGGCACACTACGAGTTGGGCGTCGCTTTCCAGAAATCAGGAGCTTTGGAGAGTGCCGAGAACGAATTGAGAGACGCCGTACGCCTTCGCCCCGACCTCGTGGACGCGCAGCGAGAGCTGGCTATTCTGGCGATGCGGAAGAACGACATGACGACGCTGGAGCAGACCAGCAGTCAGATCGTGAGACTGCGTCCGGCTTCGTCGGATGGCTACGCACTACGCGCCGTCTCAGAAATCAACCGCCAGCAATTCGCAAACGCAGAGTCCGATGCGCGCAAAGCCGAAGAACTCGCTCCAAGCAATGCATCGGGCTACGTCGAGATGGGTAACCTCAGGTTCGCTCAGAAACGCTTCGAGGAAGCGTTGCAGAGTTACCGGTTAAGCCTCGATCGGGATCCGAAGTCGAACGATGGACTCAGAGGCCTGATGAATACCTATCTGGCCATGAAGCAAACCGATGCCGCAATCTCTGCGGCGAACGCCCAGATCGCCAAGGTCCCCGATAACAGCGGCTTCTTCGATCTGCTGGGCTCGGCTTTGCTGCAGAAAAAGATGAACCTCGCTGGCGCGAAAGCAGCGTTGGAAAAATCGGTGCAGCTGGATCCAAAGAATACCGACGCTCTGATGAAGCTGGGACAGATCGAGGAAGCCACCGGACAAACACAGGAAGCGATCGCCCGCTACGAACAAGACGCCAAGGACAATCCGCAGGAAGCAGGTTTCTACATCCTTCTTGGTCAGCTTTATCAGAATGGTCAGGACTGGACTAGGGCCGCCGACGCATATCAAAAGGGGCTTGCCATCCGGCGCGACGATCCCATCGCCTCCTGCAATCTAGCTTACGTTCTGCTGAAAAGCGGGGGAGATCTCGATCTTGCCCTCTCGCTCGCCCAGACAGCTCGACGCCGGATGCCGGCCTCGCCCGATGCCGCCGATACCTTGGGTTGGATCTACTACCAAAAGGGAGCTTATCGAACCGCATTGGATTCGCTTCAAGCGGCGCTGGCACTCGTGCAACAGACCAAGGCGCAGGACAATCCCAGGTTTCATTATCACCTCGGAATGGCTTATGCGAAGAGTGGCGAAGCCACACGGGCGCGGGAACAGCTGCAAAAGATGTTGCGCATGAGTCCCACCTCCAGCGACGCCTTGGATGCGAGGCAAGAGCTGTCACAGCTCAAGTCGTAGGATTTGTAGTTTTCTTGAGAAGGATCTTCTGCCCCCGTTGAGCCTCGGTGTCGTGTGCTCCTCGCAGCTCGGTTTTTCGCAAGGCCCACAAAACAAGAATAAGCATCGCCACCGCGAGACCTAGGAAGACAACTCCGCCGTGACGATGAAGGTTTCCGTGAAGATAACTGGGATTCACTCGCGTCCCCAGTTGTGCGATGGTAACAATCCGAATCGCATTCTTTAGCACGGACAAAGGAAATGCCGCCAACACGAGGAGAGTCTTCCGCCATCCTGAGCGTAGAAAAAGGTGGGCGAGAATCAAACTCACCAGGATCAGCATGGTGCTGGAGCGGATGCTGCTGCACTCGTGCGCCACTTCAATCGTCAATCCCGGGATCGCGAGAACAACACCGTCCCGCAGTACGGGAACGCCGATGAGGTGGAAAAACATGGTTGTCGTCGTGGCGGATTGCTGCTGCAGAATGGCGGAAAACCCTGCCGCAGTTTCCTCAGGCATGGGTGTGATCAACAGCAGGAGACAGAGGGGAAATAGCAACGGGCGAAAAACATCGCTCCCGAAGGAAAAAACAACGGCGCCGATCCACCAAATCGCCAGCGCGGCCATGCTGATAGAGAGGCCTTTGCCCGGGGAAAAATGCAAAAGGTTCACTGCCAGACAAATGCGCAACAGCAGTGCGACGCTCAGAACAATGGCGCCAACTGGTCGACTTGGCTCACAAGGCACGGGAGGATTTCGAAATTCAAGAAAAACCAGTGCAGCACTGAGCGGAACGATCAGCAGGATGTACGTATATGCATCGTTGCTGATGCCGAGCCGGTAAGTGGCCACTAACGGATGCCACCACAAAAGTAAACCCGCTAGCAGAAGAGGAAAAAACAGGCTGAGGTTGCGCTTCGTTAACAATGTCCTTCAATCCAATTCGCCACTCGGGACAGTAATCCGTGTTTGCTTTAAGAAAACTTCACGTCAGGAGCCGGAACGCTTGTGATCGCGCGAGTTGAAACAAAGCGCCACGAAGTACGTTACGACACCGATCTGCTTGGGTCAATGACACTTGGGTGGCACAATCGGCTCATTGCTTTGAATTGGCGGCCGTGGCTGCCGTTTCGGGTGGGCTGTCTGGCTGGCACGGCGGATACTGACTGGAGGTTTGGCGCTTTTTCGGGTTGGTGGGAATGATTGCGATGGTTTTGTGCGACAGTTCTTGCACCGCAGATCCGATTTTGATTGAGCCAGCGACGTAGTAATAAGTGAGACCGTCCTTCACGTGCACGTCCACGCAGCCGCCGCCAACGATCGGTCTGCGGTTGACTCGCTCGCAGTTCTTGCAGTCTTCCAACTCCGTTGCCGTAATGTCTTTGTTGCTTCGGTACAGGCAGTAGCCCACCGACTGGTCATCGGGTCCGCTCGAGGAAGGACTCGCTTTCCAAGTGAGAACCACCCGATGATTTCCAGCTGTCTTAGATGCCTCAGCTTTTCTCGGTGGCAGGTCACAATCAGGCAGTGGCTGCACTTTCTCGGCGGGTTGCGGGGCCGCGGTCGCCTCAGTCGACGTCCTGCACCCGCTCAACAGAAGCAGAAGACACGCGACAGCCGTTTTCAGAACTCGCATTGTTAAGATGGTGTATCAGTTCGTATAAACGACAGTCGCTACTGAATGCTTCCAAAACAGCTATCTTAATCCGCGCGCGAAGAACTGTCGTGGACTGAATTGGCAGGGTGTCGTTAGCGAATCCATCGGAAACGAATCCAGAGCTTGGTTTGAGGCGGGGGTGATGCGTCACATTCTTCACATCGTTGGTGCGAGGCCGAACTTTGTCAAAGTTGCGCCAGTCCTGCGCGCGCTCAAGGAATATGGCGTTCGGCAGAGTCTGATTCATACCGGACAACACTACGACGCGAACATGTCCGATGTCTTTTTCACGCAGCTGGAAATACCTGAGCCGGATATCAACTTGGAGGTCGGGTCGGGAAGCCATGCCTCTCAAACGGCAGAGATCATGCGTCGTCTTGAAACAGTCATCTCGGACCGCCGCCCGGATCTCGTCGTCGTTTATGGCGACGTGAACTCCACTCTCGCAGCGACCCTGGTGTGCTCCAAGCTTCTCGTTCCCGTGGCGCATGTGGAGGCAGGGCTTCGGTCCTTTGACCGGACTATGCCGGAAGAGATCAATCGTCTGGTCACCGATTGCCTCTCTGACCTGCTCTTTACTCCATCGGTGGACGCGAACGCGAACCTGCAGCGCGAAGGAATTCCGACAGCCCGTATTCATCTTGTCGGTAACGTGATGATCGACTCGCTCATCCGGTTACTGCCCCAGGCGAGAGAGTGCAAAATAGACAATCTTCCCGAGCGCTTCGCCCTGGTCACGCTACACAGGCCTGTAAATGTAGACGATAGCGAAAATCTGCTTAGGATCATGCGATCCTTAATCGAAGCTTGCGGAGATTTGGACATTGTGTTCCCCGTCCATCCCCGTACTCGACAACATCTTTCTCAGCTTGAGACCAATTCCAGATTGCATTTGCTCGAGCCCGTTCCCTATGTTCAATTTCTTTCGCTGCAGAGCCGCGCGGCTGTGGTCATTACGGACTCGGGGGGAATTCAAGAGGAGACTACGTATCTCGGCATCCCATGCCTGACGTTGCGCGAAAGTACCGAGCGACCCATCACTGTGTCTCTAGGCACGAATATTCTCATTGGAAATGACATGAACCGGTTGCGATTCGAGATGCAGAAAATCCTGGCTGGTTCCGCGAAAAAAGGCGTGATTCCTCCGCTATGGGACGGTGAGACTGGCAAACGGATCGCCAAAATCATCGCCCAGTCGTAGGCACCGACGATCTTGCTCGCACAGAACCGTTTTCTGTTTTCGGAAACGGACAATCCTCTTGCCCCAAGTACGGGCCGCCAGCAACCAAACTCCGGTATCATGAAATCAGATGACCGATTACCGCAAATTCTATGTCGATGGCCAGTGGGTCGATCCCCTGGCCGAGAAGGATTGGGCAGTTATCAATCCGGCCACGGAGGAGCAAATTGCCACCATCTCTCTCGGCACTTCCGCAGATGTAGATCGCGCCGTAACTGCGGCGAAGAAGGCATTTGAAACCTATTCGGAAGCCAGCCCGGAAGATCGTCTCGCGCTATTGCGCCGCATCATCGAAGTCCATAAGGCGAAGAGTGAAGAACTCGCAGAAGCGATTTCGTGCGAGATGGGCAGCCCAATTACCCTCGCGCGGAAAGGGCAGGCGCCCGCGGGGCTGGGGCATTTGATGGAAGCCGCCAAGCTGCTGAGTCGATATAAGTTTGAAGAAGTCTGCGGCTCAACCCTGATGCGCAAAGAGGCGATCGGAGTTTGTGGTCTGATCACGCCATGGAACTGGCCCATGAATCAGATCGCCTGCAAAGTCGCGCCGGCTCTGGCGGCGGGCTGCACCATGATTTTGAAGCCTAGCGAACTGGCTCCGCTCTCGGCCATCGTGTTCACAAAAATTCTCGATGAAGCGGGCGTTCCAGCAGGCGTTTTCAACCTGGTCAATGGCGATGGTCCTACGGTAGGAGCGGCGATAGCTTCGCACCCAGATGTCGCGATGGTTTCGTTCACCGGATCGACACGTGCGGGCGTAGCGGTTGCGATCGCGGCCGCGCCCACTGTCAAACGCGTCACGCAGGAATTGGGCGGCAAGTCGGCCAATATCATTCTCGACGATGCCGACATAGAGAAATCAGTCAAAGAAGGGGCCAGGGCCTGCTTTCTCAACTCAGGCCAGTCCTGCAACGCGCCGACTCGGATGCTGGTTCCGCGTGCGAGCGTGGAGGCCGCTGCCGAGGTCGCGAAGAGGGAAGCGGAATCCGCTAGAGTTGGCGATCCGCGTCGCGAGGATACGACCATCGGCCCGCTGGCGAGCAAGGCCCAGTTTGATAAGGTGCAGCGCCTCATTCAGCAGGGAGTCGAAGAGGGCGCAACTCTGGTGGCCGGCGGCACCGGGCGGCCGGATGGACTCACCAAAGGATACTTCGCCAAGCCCACAGTATTCGCCAACGTTCGCAACGACATGACGATTGCGCGGGAAGAAATTTTCGGGCCTGTGCTCTCCATTCTTCCTTACGAGAATGAAGAGGAAGCAATTCGCATCGCGAACGAATCGCCCTACGGCCTGGCTGGATTCGTCACTTCAGGTAATCTGGATCGTGCGCGCCGCGTGGCGAAACGAATTCGCGCCGGCAATATCCACATCAATAACGCGCGCGTCGATTTCAGTTCTTGCTTTGGAGGCTACAAGCAATCAGGAAATGGTCGCGAATGGGGCGAAGCAGGCTTGCAGGAATATCTTGAAATCAAGGCTGTACTCGGCTACGCAGAAGTTCCAAAGTAGTGCCGGGGAACAGCGGTTAACCTTCAGGTTCGTTTTTTGTTGGATTCCGCTTCAGATCCTCGATGTCATGGGGGCGGCCAAGAGCTCGTTTGTTGGTCTCCAGATCAGCCCGGGAGATGAAATTCACAGGAACTCCGAAGAAAGTGCTGGCGGTTCGATTCTTCCAAGCCTTCGAGAATTCGACGCCGGTGATCTCCGTCAGAATATCAATGCGTACGGGAGCGATGCCGATCTGATAAACAATCTGCTTCTCGGTAAAAGTATCAGCAGTGACGCCATCATGCTCAAGGGGAGCACCAAACTTCTTGAGCGCCTCGACTACCCGAGTCGAGTTTGGCCGTGAATTGTGGACCCAAATGTCGAGATCCTTGGTATAACGCGGCTCGCCGTACTTCATAACCGCAAAACCGCCAACGATCAAATACTGCACCTCAAATGCGTTTAAGAGTTGTAGCAGTTCTTTGTAGTCTGGGTTTTCTGCCATGCTTGATTTCCTCGGCAAGCTCCACCATTTCCCAGGCAGCAGCAAAAATCGCTTCATCCCCTTGCTCCTGCCAGAACTCAATGTCGAAGGAACGATCGGGAAAGGCGTTCTGTACTATTCGTGTCTTCCATTCTGAATTTTGAGGAATGCCCATTTCGCCTCGAATCCTGTTCCAAAACGTTATTAGGATATCAGTGTGAAACCGAATTTACCTGCCGGCGGTATGCGACCGGATATTCTTCAAAGGCTGTAAAATCATCTCTTGTGAACGTCCTAGGCATTCCCGAAGTGACTCGAGTGCAAAACTACCGATTCCTCGTAACCGGCGGCGCAGGGTTCATCGGCTCCGAATTGGTGCGGCAGCTGGCTGCGCTCGGAGCGAGAGTTCGCATTGTCGACAACCTGGTGAATGGCCGCCGCGAGAATGTCGAGGACGTGCTGAGCAACAATGTCGAACTCACCGTCGCTGATATTCGCGACCGTGCAGCCATGGCGACTCTGCTGCGCGACGCGGATATTGTGTTTCACCTTGCCTGCCTCGGTGTTCGGCATTCGATTCACTCGCCCGTCGAGAACGAGGAAGTCAATGCCACTGCTACCCTCGGACTATTAGAGTCAGCTCGGCGCTCCGGCGTTAAGCGCTTCGTATACATTTCGACCTCCGAAGTCTACGGATTGGTGACCACGGTTCCCGTCGCCGAAGAACATCCAACCTGGCCGATGACGATTTACGGCGCTTCGAAACTCGCTGGGGAAGCCCATACTCGCGCCTTTTGGCACCAGTTCCATTTCCCAACAGTAGTGTTGCGACCCTTCAACGCCTATGGGCCTCGTTGTCATCACGAAGGGGACAGCGGCGAAGTGATCCCGCGCTTCATGTTGCGATGCCTGGCCGGCAGACCCATGGTCATCTTCGGTGACGGCGAACAAACCCGCGATTTCACTTTTGTCAGCGATACCGCCGCGGGCATTCTCGCCGCCGGACTCTCGGACAATTCCGTCGGGCAGACTATAAATCTGGGAAGCGGCAAAGAGATCAAAATCAGCCGGCTCGCTACCATGATTCGCGACGTTCTCGGGAAACCGGATGCGGAAATCACTTGCGCCGAGCCTCGTCCTGGCGACGTCGTGCGATTGCTGTCTGACACTTCAAGAGCCAGGAATCTATTCGACTTCAAAACGACCGTCAGCCTGCGTGATGGCCTCGTTTCTTTGCGGGATTGGTACGCAAGCCAGGGAAGATCGCCCGAAGAACTGCTGGAACAGGAAGTTCTGCTCAACTGGGAACTGCAGCAGCCCGTGCGGTGAAGGGGAGGACTTCCCGCCCAACTGCACGGTTGCCCTACCTCCGAAAGGGATTTCCGGACTTTCCCGCGAACTTCCCCGATGAAAGCTGCTGCTGCTCCGAGGTAACCGCCGGCCTAATTACTCAAGTGCAATGGGCTGTAGGCATGTTTACCGCTACGCTGCCGCCCATTATTTTTGAGTTGTCCTCCCGACTGCCGGTTTGAATCCACGTTTGACGATCGTGCAGCTGTGCTTCACGAGGACAGTTGCAAAATACGGCTCGAATTGGGGTTACGCCGCAATGAGAACTGCAGCTCTGCTCTTCCTCTTGACGATTCCTGCTCTGGCGCAAAACGCCGTGCCGGCTGTGGCTGCGGCCTACGGTCCGGCCTACGACGTAAGCGTGGGATATACGTACCTTGCCATGGCGAACACTACAGGTGGCAGCGCGAACCTGAACGGCCTAGACGCCAGCGGTGTAGCCGACATCAGCCGCCGTTGGGGAGCTACCGTCGATGCGGCTGTGGTCGGCAACTCAAACATCTTGAACTTGGGACACAGCAGCTATGTGCTCACCTTTCTGATGGGGCCCGTTTTTTATCCCCTGCAGAGAAGGAACCTCCGCTTCTCGGTGCGCGCCATGGGCGGTGCAGGCCTGGTTGAGAGCGCAGTCGCCGCCAATCAAACGACGACTTTGCACGGATACGTTACCCGGCCCTCCTTTGCCCTTGGAGGAGGCGTGGAGCATACACTCTTTGGGCCTTTCGCAGCTCGCGGCAATGTAGATTACTTGCGCACGGCGTTTGTGGACTCCACCGATACCGTGCGTCCGCAAAACAATCTCCGCCTGACGCTGAGCCTGGTTCTCCGCCTCAAGCAGCGAGACTGAATCATCGGCGGTGAATCACTCGTGCATTCGCTTTTCTCGGCGAATCATTGCACCAGCCCGAAGATATTGATCTGCTTGTTATTTGCAACAATCACGTGGCCGTTGGCTATGACCGGAACGGCGAAGCCGATTCCCTCCCCGATAGCGTCGCGCTCAGAAACCATGTTGCTGTTCCAGAGTTCGTGCGAAATTGCGTTGGCGTCGTAGGCGTGCAGAATGCCCAACCCAGCGGGGGTTTTCTCGGAGGCCCAGACGATTCCGTTTTGGGTTCCATTGGAAGAAACAACGGTATTGGCGCCGCGATACCCGTATGACGACGGCGACGTATCAGTGGGAGTCGGATTCAATAACCCGTTTTCGAATTTGTACTGCTTCAGCGGCAGGTTGGAGGCACCGCTGTAGACATACCCGTTCCAATACGACGGAGTTCCGTAGAGCCGGTTCCAGTTCGGGCCGTCAGCGTCTGATTGTTGTGTCGTATCCGAACAGGTATATTGCCCGACCATGAACTCCTGCGGGATCTGGTCGACGGAAGTGTTGAAGTGCCCCATGGTATCGGTGTTTACGAGAAACATGCGGCCTTCTTTGTCATGGGTCATAGCCAGCTTGACGCCATTGGTGAAATCGGTGGGAAGAAGCGCGACACCGCCGGAACCAAGCTCGATGTCGTCGAGATCGATACAAGCCGCATTAAATGGGGTGAACCAGTCGGCGATCTGAAAACTGCTTCCGTTGAATTGCAGTTTCAGCATGGTATCGCCGTAATTGTTGCCGCCCTGGTCGGCATTGAAGCTGCCATCGGCAGTATTGAGGTAGATGTTTCCATCCGCATCCAGTGCCGGCGCGGCGCCACCCTGCCAGAAGCCTCCTCCTCCGCCGTGATCCGCTATACCGTTAGCCGCGTCGACCGCCTGATACTGCGTCGTGGGGTTAAATACGGCCAACTGCTTCAGCGTTGACGGATCGTACGCCATGAGCCAGCCGTGGTAGACGCCATAATCGGAAAACGATGACCAGCCGATAATGATGGCTCCATTCACTTCGGTCAGCCCCATTCGGTTGTTGTGAATCGCCGGATCGAACGGAATTTGTCCATTCACGCTGCCTTTGCCATCTCCAGGCACGCTGGCCGTGATCTGGACGCTCCCCGGACCGTAATCATTTCCGGTGCGAATATCGATGGCGCGCAACCACTGCTGCGGCGTGCCATTGTCTTCAAGGATCGTCACAAAATACATCGCGCCAGTGGTTGCATCGATGAAGGGAGTTCCTGTGATCCCGATCTCGCCACCGACTGTTGTCCGCCCGCCAAAGTTATCGGGCATGGTTGTAATCCCGTTCGCCGGATCCACATAGTGCCGCTCCCACAGCGGAGCTTGGTCTGGATTGTCTGCATCGATCGCATAGACGCTGTCGTGCTCCGTAGCGACGATAATGATGTCATGGGCGCCACTCGACCCCATATCCACGCTTGCGACATAGAGCGGCTGAGCCATGATGATTCCGTCCGCCTGGAAACTGTCAATCCGTCCGAACTGTTCGGGATTCACGTTGGAAGTCGTCAGCGTCGTCTCACTGGAGTAGTTCCCCGATTCCGAAGGATCGCCTTTCCACATCAGCACCCCCCCGAAGCCGGTAGTTTTCTTTTGCGGCACGGGATTGCTCTCTGGAACGGGCGGAAGCACGCCTTGGCAACTTACAAGGTAGACCGTGCCACACAGACATAGAAATCGGGCAAGCCGGGGCAGGGGATACTTTGACATAGGGTCTCCGCTCTAGAGGTATCGAGCGGCAATTCGATGAGGAAGCCATATCTGAAGGTTGTTTCCCGATCTGAAGAACGCCTCTGGGGCTTTTACTCGATGGTCTGAGGACGATCTCGGAGCCCCCTTTTGCCCACCGTTTAGATGCCTTTACATCGTTGGCCTTTTTGACAACCGGAAGGAGGGCCAGTCTGGTCGCTTTTCCGACCAAACTTTGTTCTTGCCAATGGCAACTAAGATCTTATGGTCAAAATTCTTTCTGCCTTGGTGCTCTGCGCGTGCTGTGCTGCGCAGACTGTCCCCCCTGCTGAATTGAGTTGTGGCCCGGCGAGCAACACCAGTGCGAGCCCGCGCTATCGCGGAAGCCGGAGCAATGCACCGCCGTCTCACGTCAGCAAGCTGCCCATTCAGTCCCTGCTCTACAAGGGATCTGACACTCGCATCTACACGCGCTACATGCCATGGTGGGGAGATCCAAAACATCGCGACATCGGCTATCGCGCCGACGATCCCGAACAGGTCGCCCGACAGGTCGCCGACATGAGCAGCCGAGGCATCCGGGGCGCGATCGTCGACTGGTACGGGCCGAAATCCGGCATCAAGAACGACAGCACGCTGCTTCTGATCAAGGAAGCCGAGCGGCAGCATTTTGAATTCGGGGTATCCGAAGATGGCGGCGCATTGGGCGATTGCGCCAAGCACGGCTGCGACGTGACGCAGCAACTGATCTCCGACCTGCGTTATGCCGAAGATCACTTTGAAAAGTCGCCTTCTTACATTCGTTTCGGCGACCGGCCAGCCGTCTTTTTCTTCGGAACCGAAAAATATTCCATCGACTGGGGCCGCGTGAAGCACGCTCTGCCGATGAATCCCGTGTTTTTCTTTCGCAACTCCGGATCGCTGAACGATCCGAAGGCCGATGGAGCTTATGCCTGGATCGCGCCGGAAGCGGCGGGCCCAAGCGATCCCATGGGATTGAAGTATCTCGACAATTTCTATTCCAAGGCGCAGCACTCCGACAAAATCGCGATGGGATCGGCCTACAAAGGTTTCGATGATGCGGACGCCAGTTGGGGAAAAGGCCGCGTGATTGATTCGCAATGCGGCAAGACCTGGCTGGCCACGTTTGCCGAGGCAGGACGTTTTTATTCGGCGAGACATCAACTGCCCGCCCTGATCATTCCCACCTGGAACGATTACGAGGAGGGCACGGAGATTGAAACCGGGGTCGACAATTGCCTGAACATTCAGGCCTCGGTGAATAACGGCACACTGAGTTGGAGTGTTTCAGGCGGACCCGAAGACACAGTTGATCACTATGCCGTGCTGGCGCAGGTGGGGCCACAGTGGGTGGAGGCTGCCGACCTCAGTCCGGGATCGCACTCGATCAAGTTAGGCCAACTCCGTGCAGGTGCAGAACCAGCCGCTGTGTGCGTCGAAGCTGTGGGTAAGGCTTCGATTGTCAATCACTTCTCGCAGCCAATCAGGAATCTTCGGTAAGACTTTGGGAATCAGGTGTCGTAAGGTTGCGGGGCCTCCTATGCGATCCCGAGCTGCTTCTGAATCTGTTCCAAAGGCACGCCCTTGGTTTCCGGCACCATTGTCTTCACCCAGATCAACTGCAGAACCATCATGCCCGCGAAGAACGAGAAGATGTAGCCGGGTGGGAACGCCGCGAAAACTTTGGGCGCGATGGTTGTAAGCAAAGCAGCAAAAATCCAATGGGTGAAACTTCCCAGCGCCTGACCTTCGGCCCGGTGACGATTGGGAAAGATTTCCGAAATAAGCACCCAGATGACCGCTCCCTGCCCAATGGCGTGGGCTGCGATGAATGCGAAGATGCACACCGGCACCAGCGCATAGTGCTGGCTGAAGAAAGCCCAGGCCGCCAGACCCAATGAACCGATATAGCCAAACGAGCCGATGTACAGCAACGTGCGCCGTCCGAGGCGGTCAATTAGCCAGAGGCCGACAAAAGTGAAAATAAAATTAGTGATTCCAATCCCGATGGATTGTCGCAGCGCGTCCTGGACGAAGAAATGAGCTAACCCGAAGATGCGCGGGGCGAAATAGAGAATGACATTGACCCCTGACATCTGATTGAAGAATGCCACCAGAAAAGCGAGCAGGATCGGCTTGCGCAGACGCCGTGTCCAGAACTGGCCCGAGGAAGCCTGCACCGTCGACGCTGCGGCAATCTCATCGGCCTGCGCGGAGATTTGTTCTTTCGAAAGTTCTGGCTCGGTGCGTTGCAGCACCGCGATCGCCGCTTCGCGGTCCCCTTTCTTGCTCAGCAGCCAGCGTGGACTCTCCGGAAGGCCAAAACAAAATAATGCGTACAACAAAGAGGGGAACGCCGCTACGCCCAGCATCCAACGCCATGCATTCGGCCCGATGCCCGCCAGCAGCCAATTCGACACGAATGCGATCAATATCCCTAAAACGATGTTGAACTGGAACATTCCGGCAAGGCGTCCACGTTGCTTCGGCGGAGCGATTTCGGAAATATACATGGGAGCAACGACAGTCGAGATGCCGATTCCGAGTCCACCGATGACCCGTGCGGCGATAAAAATCCAGACGTTGGACGCGAGGCCAGAACCGGCCGCTCCGATCAGGTAGAGGACTCCAATCCAGAGCAGCGTGGCTTTGCGGCCGAAACGATCCGCGGGCCAACCGCCAACCAGCGAACCAACAACAGTGCCGTAGAGCGCCGAGCCCATCGCGATGCCGTGCAGGTTGTCGCTTAACCCCCAGAGCGTCTGGATGGTTTTCTCTGCCCCGGAGATCACAACGGTGTCGAAGCCGAACAGAAATCCCGCGAGCGCCGAAGTGAGCGCCCAGAAGAAAATGCGTGCGTTCATAGTGGAAGCGGGCGGAGCCGATACAGTATGCATGCGATTTTGCCCCTGTTCAGTGTGAGGCCTGCGGTGGGCCTCAATCTTTGGTCAGCGGATAACTCTTTTCCCGCCATCCGCGAATGCCGCCGTCCATCGAAATCACGTTCGTGTATCCCATCTTTTGCAGGTTGTCAGCAGCCAGCGCCGAGCGGAAACCGCCGCCGCAATAGAGAATCATCTCTTTGTCCAACTCCGGCACCTGGACTTCGATGTCTCGTTCGATCACGCCCTTGCCCAGATGGATAGCGCCCGGCAAGTGATCCTTGGCGTATTCGCTCTCCTCTCGCACGTCCACCAGCAGAAACTTGTCGCCCCGATCCATTCTACGTTTCACTTCCTCAACGTTGGTTTCGCGAATGCGGCTTCTGGCGTCGTCCACGATCTTCAGAAAGCGCGGCGGATGCTGATGGGCCATACGAACTCCTCTGCTCGGGATACCGGCCTCATATACTACCAAGTTGGTTGTCATCCCGAGCAAGCCGATTTTGCGCAGCGAGGAGCTTGCCCTGAGCGATCCCGAGCGGTAGCGAGGGAGAGTCGAACGGGATCTGGGCGAGCCGCGCGATCTTGGCGCGCAGCTTTTATTTGAAAAAGCCGCGCCACTTTCTTCGCGCGATTGGCTCGCATCCGTTTGCAAAGTGACGCAGTAGTCTCGGAGCTTTTCAGTTAGGATGATGGCGTGTCGGGTAAGGAAGACGGCCGGCGGGTCGGGCTGGCGCGCGCTCTCTCGAAGCTTGGCTATTGCTCGCGATCCCAGGCTGCGGAACTCGTTCGCGCGGGCCGAGTCCGCTTGAACGGTGCAGTCCGCCGTGACCCGGAGAGTCCCGCACGGCTCGATCGCGACCACATAGTTGTCGATGGTCGTGCGATCGAGCCAGAGCGAAGAATCTATCTAATGATGAACAAGCCGCGAGGCCTCGTCACCACCGCTTCCGACGAAAAGGGCCGCGAGACCGTGTATTCGATTCTGGAAAAATCAAGTGAAGCCCTGCCGTGGGTCGGACCGGTTGGCCGTCTGGACAAAGCGAGCGAAGGGCTGTTGCTGCTGACCAACGATTCTGAGTGGGCTGCTCGCGTGGCCGCGCCGGAATCGCATGTGGAAAAGACGTATCACGTACAAATCGACCGCGTGGCCGATATAACGATGATTCAGACAATTTTGCGCGGCGTGAAAACCGAAAACGACATTCTCCGTGCAAGGTCCTGTCAACTTCTGCGGTCGGGCGAGAAGAATTCCTGGCTGGAGATCAAGCTCGACGAGGGTAAGAACCGAGAGATTCGGCGCATGCTGGATGCGCTGGGAGTTGAAGTTCTGAGATTAGTGCGCGTGGCGATTGGGCCGCTGCAACTGGGGACTCTGGCCAAGGGAAGCTATCGTCATCTAACGGAAGGCGAAAAATGCATGTTAGATCGCCTCGGAGAATTCAATTCACCACGAAGGACACGAAGGTACACGAAGGAATCGAATGCCTGATCTGACTTTTCTTTCCGCAACGGAAATGGCGCAGCAGATTCGCGCAAAGAAGATTTCCCCAGTCGAACTCGCGGACGCTCACCTGAAAAAAATTGAGAGTTTGAATCCAAAGCTGAATGCCTTCGCGCATGTCGATGCCGATCGAGTTCGGCAAGAAGCGGCAGCGACCGAGGTGACGGCGATGAGCGGCCAGGCTCTTGGCCCGCTGCACGGTGTGCCCATCAGCATCAAGAGTTCGATCGACGTTGCTGGCTTCCGTTGCGAAGCCGGAACCCGGCTTCGTGCCGGATATATTCCAAAGGCTGATGCGCCGCTCGTGCAACGGCTGCGAAAGGCCGGAGCAATCGTTCTCGGAGTGACCAACGCGCCAGAACTACTCATGGCGTGGGAAACGGACAATCTACTCTACGGCCGAACGAACTCCCCTTGGGACTTGGAGCGCACTCCCGGAGGTTCGAGTGGCGGGGAGGCGGCTGCGATTGCGGCAGGTATGTCGGCGGGAGGCGTGGGCAGTGATGGGGGCGGTTCCATCCGCGTTCCGGCACACTTCAGCGGCATCTGCGGCCTCAAGCCTACCCCGGGACGCATCCCTGCGACAGGGCATTTCCCGCCATCCGGCGGGCCGTTTTCACTGCTAGGCGTAGTCGGCCCGATGGCGCGCACTGCGTCCGATCTGAAGTTGCTGTTCGAAGTCATGCAAGGTCCGGATGATGGCGATAGCTGCGCCGCCCCAGTCCCGGTGCGCTGGCCGGGTGAGGACGACTTGAAGCGGCTCAAGATCGGCTACTTCGAAAATGATGGGCGCACGCCGGTAGCGCCGGAAATCCGCGACGCCGTTCGAAAAGCTGCTGATGCTTTGAGCAATGTTGGTTTTCAGGTCGAACCCTTCCGCCCCGAAGGCCTCGAGGAGGCGCGAGTCCTGTGGAAGCGATTCTTCGTCAAGCTCGGCGGCAAGCTTATCAGTCCCATGTTCAGTGGCCGAGAACAGGACCGCAGTCCGATCCTGCAGCAATTTTTGGAATGGTCCGCAGCCGAACCGGAACTTACCGCCGGGTCGCTGCTCGACACCTGGATTCAACGTGACCTTCTGCGCGCAAAGTTCCTGGCGCAGATGCAGAGATTTCCCATCCTGCTCTGCCCGCCAGCGGCGATTCTGGCCTTCCGCCACGGAGAGCGCCACTGGACGATCGACGGGAAGGACCTCAGCTATCTCGATGCCTGGAGCTACACCGAATGGTTCAATCTGCTCGGAAATACTGCCGCGGTGGTTTCCGTGAGCCATTCGGCGGAGGGCTTGCCCGTCGGAGTGCAGATCGTGGGCAGGCCTTGGGAAGAGGAGCAGGTGCTCGGGATCGCGGCAGCAGTTGAACAAGCGTGCGGAGCGTGGCGCATTCCGCCGTCGTGCGCGCCGGGTGCGGACGTTTCACGGTCAACAGCTGGCTAGTATCTTTGTATTATTTCTTCGTTCAGCAGCACTGTTTAAGTTGGTTGGCGCGCGGTTTCAGCGACTGTGGGGCTGAAATCACTTCACCTCGCTTACCTTCATGCAGGGAAAATCAACACCAGGCGGTTTCTTGTACCGGGCTTTATTTTGGCTGATCGTTTTTCTGATCGCCTCCGCCGCCTACCTCTACACGTTTCCTCAGCCGAACATCCCGTACGCCGGCGTGGTCCTGTTGCATGCCGTTGGAGGCCTGCTCGCGGCGATCCTGCTGATTCCACTGATCATCCGGCTGCTTAAAAACGGCGACTTCATCTCGCGCGCAGGCTGGCTGCTGATCGCGGTGGGCGCAATCGTCGGGCTGATCCTGATCAAAACCGGCACTCCGCGCAGCGAGTGGACCAAGCTCTATCTCCACATCGTGATTTCCTTGGCAGGAGTCGGACTGCTCGTCGCGAGTTGGCTCGGCAAGCGGAGATCATGGTCCTCGGACTTCGCTCCGAGGCTGTTAGCCGTAGCAATCTGCTTCACCGTCCTCACCGGGATCGGCTATGGTTCCCACAAGATTCGCCAAAGCTGGCAATCGCGCAATCGCATTGAGAATCCCACGATGCCCCCCGACACCATGAATGGCGAGGGCGATGGCCCGCAGGGCGCGTTTTTCCCCAGTTCGGCTCAGGTTTACGGCGGTCAAAAGATTCCCAGCAAGTTCTTCATGGAGTCCGACTCCTGCAAGCGCTGCCACGAAGACATTTACAACCAGTGGAACAGCTCAGCCCACCATTTTTCTTCATTCAACAATCAGTGGTATCGCAAGTCGGTCGAGTACATGCAGGACACGATCGGCACCAAGCCGTCGAAATGGTGCGGCGGTTGTCATGATCCAGCGGTTCTCTATGCTGGCCTGATGGACACGCCCATTAAGCAGATCGTGCACCGTCCGGAATCCCAGGCAGGTCTGGGCTGCATGATGTGCCACTCCATCGCCCACGTGAAGAGCACCATGGGGCAGGCAGATTTTTATTTGGAATACCCCAAGCTGCACGAGCTAGCTGCGACTAAGAATCCGGTGGCGCGTGCACTGCATGATTTCCTCATCAACCTGAATCCCGAGCCACACCGCCGCGTCTTCCTCAAACCGTTTATGCGGGACCAGACCGCTGAGTTCTGCTCCTCGTGCCACAAGGTGCACCTGGACGTGCCGGTCAACCGCTATCGCTGGTTCCGCGGCTTCAACGAATATGACAACTGGCAGGCGAGCGGCGTGTCAGGAGAAGGAGCGCGTTCGTTCTATTACCCGCCGAAAGCGGCGCAGTGCGCCGATTGCCACATGCCGCTCGAGTCATCGAAGGACCAGGGCAACATCAACGGATTCGTGCACTCACATCGCTTTCCGGCCGCGAACACCGCTGTGCCAACCGCCAACGAAGACACGGCTCAGCTCAAGCTCACTGAAGATTTCCTGAAGAACGGTCAATTGAGCGTGGACATCTTCGCGCTCTCGCCGGCGCAGGCTCCGTTGAGGCCGGGCGCCGCGTCGCAGTCGGATCTTTCGACTACCTTCGCAGTCGGCGAGGAGTCTGAAAGCAAAGTGAGCGGCGAGCCCGCAGGTGAAGTCGCGCCCATCACCGCTCCGTTGGACCACATTCAGCCTCCGCTTCGTCGTGGGGACACAGTGCGTGTCGATGTCGTCGTCCGCACGAAAAAAGTCGGACACTTTTTCCCCGGCGGCACCGTCGATGCTTACGACACCTGGCTCGAACTCAAGGGCACCGACGACAAAGACCAGACCATTTTCTGGAGCGGTATGGTCGAGGACGACGGGCACGGCCCCGTGGAAAGAGGCGCGCACTTCTATCGTTCTTTGCAGATCGATGCACATGGCAATCCCATCAACAAGCGGAATGCCTGGGCGACACGCGCCGTCGTCTATGTTCGCTTGATTCCTCCCGGTGCGGCCGATACCGTGCATTACCGCATGCACATCCCGGAAAACGCCGGCAACAAGATCACGCTGCACGCGCGCCTGTGCTACAGGAAGTTCTCCTGGTACGGCACGCACGAGGCGTTCGCCGGAGTGCCCGATCCCAGCAAGCCGGATGCAGTGGCACCCGATTACGATGATCGTCCAACTTTGTTCACAGCATCCTTGAACGGCGTATCCGCGAAAGAAGAAAAAATTCCAGACCTCCCGATTGTTGCCGTCGCGGAAAACGAAGTCACTCTTCCCGTCGTCGCACGCAACGCCCCCGCGTTTACACCCAAGACGGACGTCCGCAAAGAAGAGTGGCAGCGCTGGAATGATTACGGCATCGGATTGTTCCTGCAAGGCGACTTGAAGGGCGCGGCTGCCGCATTTGAAAAAGTGACCGAGGCCGATCCCAGCAATCCCGACGGATGGGTGAATATCGGCCGCTGCGCCGTGCAGGAAGGCGACATGGCGCGGGCGCGAACGGTCCTTGAAAAAGCCTTGTCTATTTCTCCCAAGCTGGCCCGCGCGAATTTCTTCTACGCCAAAGTTCTTCGCTCCGACGGCAACTATGCAGGAGCAGCAGAAAAGCTTCGCATCGTTCTGGATCAATATCCGCGAGATCGCGTCGCCCTCAACGACTTGGGACGCATTTTGTTCCTGCAGCGCAAATATGATGATGCGGTGAAAGTCTTGCAGTCTGTGCTGGCGATCGATCCCGAAGATCTGCAGGCGCACTACAACCTGATGCTCTGCTACAACGGTTTGGGGGATGAGAAGCTCGCGAAAGAGCACCAGGCACGCTATCTGCGCTTCAAGGCCGACGAATCTTCGCAGGCGATCACCGGCCCGTATCGGCAACTGCATCCGGAAGACAACAACGAGCGTCAGGCGGTACATGAGCACGTGTCCGTCCCGCTACCTATCGATACAGCTCGTGTAGGGGCGGACGCCCCCGTCCGTCCGGCCGGGCAAAGCCCGGCAGCGACTTCCTCCGGAGCATCCCGATAAATGTCTTCCCGAAGAACCGATTTCGCCACGGAGTCACAGAGCCACGGAGGAGAACAACTATTTTCTCTTTTTGATTTCCTCTGTGTCTCTGTGCCTCTGTGGTTAACGATTTTGTTGCTGGCGGGTACGAGTTCAGCCCAGGCCACCCACTTCCGCGATATCACCGCGCAGGCCGGCATTCACTTCACCCACAACAGCGGAGCCTTCGGGAAGAAGTGGCTGCCCGAGACGATGGGTCCCGGCTGCGCCTTTATCGATTACGACAACGACGGATATCCCGACATTCTCATTCTCAACGGCACCGATTTCGCCGGACATCCTCGCGGCGGTGCGACCACGCCAAAGCTCTATCACAACAATCACGACGGCACCTTTACCGACGTGACGCGCAAAGCCGGACTCGCAATCCCGATTTACGCATTCGGCATCGCCGTCGGCGACTACGACAACGACGGCTTCGATGACATTTTCATCTCCGCGCTCGGCCAGAGTCACCTCTTTCACAACAACGGCAATGGCACGTTCACAGATGTGACCAAGTCTGCCGGGATGTGGGGGCCGAACGAATTTTCCACGAGCGCGGCCTGGGTTGACTACGATCGCGACGGAAAACTCGATCTGGTCGTCGCGAATTACGTCCAGTGGAGCGAGCAGGGCGATCTCTATTGCACGGTCGATGGAGCGCACAAATCGTATTGCACGCCCGAATCGTATAAAGGAACGGCGATCCGCCTCTGGCGCAACCTTGGCGGTGGAAGATTCGAAGATGCCACACAACGAGCCGGCCTCGGCGATCCAACATCGAAGAGCCTTGGCATCACGGTTCTCGATTACAACGGCGACGGCTGGCCCGACATACTGATCGCCAATGACACTCAGCCCAATAAGCTTTATTTAAACAAGAAAGACGGCACGTTCGAGGAGCGAGGCGTCGCCGCCGGGATCGGCTTCAGTGAAGACGGAGTTGCTCGCGCCGGCATGGGCGCTGATGCCGCTGATTACGATCGCAGCGGGCACGCCAGCGTCCTGATCACGAATTTTGCCAACCAGATGGTTTCGCTGTTTCACAACGAGGGCAACGGGCTGTTTGTGGACGAGGCTCCGCAATCGGAAGTTGGCCGCGCCACGCTAGTCACGCTTGGCTTCGGATGCTTTTTCTTCGATTACGACAACGATGGCTGGCCCGACATCTTCGTCGCCGACGGGCATATTGAAGACGCAATTGAAAAAGTGCAGAAGCGCGTCAACTACGCCGAGCCTCCGCATTTGTTCCGGAATCTTGGTGGAGGGAAGTTCACCGAAGTCACCGCCGACATGGGCAAGACATTCGCGATGCCGAAAGTGGCGCGGGCCGCGGCTTATGCCGACATCGACAACACCGGTTACCTCGACATTCTGTTGACTACCAACGCTGGCCCGGCTTATCTCTTCCACAACGAAGGCGGAACGAATCACAGCATGCGCATCAAGCTGCTGGGGACGAAATCGAACCGTGACGGCATCGGAGCGGTCGTGCATGTGACTTCTGGCAGCGACAAGCAATGGAAGATGCTGCGCTCGGGGTCGAGCTACATGGCGCAAAGCGAACTCGTGCTGACCTTCGGCCTGGGCACGCACGACAAAGCCGATACCATCGAGATTCAATGGCCCAGCGGGCAGGTTGACAAGCTGGCGAACGTCAACGCGGGACAGACGATCACGGTACGGGAAGGGAAGGGAATTATTGGGAATCGGCCATATGCGGCGCGTGTGGACAGCAAGAAGCAGCTGGCGGCTCGCGATTAGCCAATTGGCCAGCACGATTGTCATCCTGAGCGCAGGAATTGTGTTCGCGAAGGCGAACACAATTTCGGAGTCGAAGGATCCCTTTCAGGTCAACGATGCCGGTGGCGCTTCGGGGAATTCTCTCATTGGTGAACAGAGAATTCCTGTCTGCGATGAAAGTATAGTTAAGAGCGTAGGGATCCTTCGACTTCGTTTGGACGCGTTTTTGCGCGTTTAAACTGCGCTCAGGATGACATCGTCGTTGGTTTCTTCTGTGTCCTCTGTGGTTAAATCTTTAGCCAGATGAATCTGAGAATCTCTGCCGCAATATTCGCCGCCGTCGTTGCGGCATTCGGACTTCTCGCGCCCGCGTCACAGCCCAATCCACTCGAGGCTGCGCGCCACAACAATCTCGGCTGCGCCTACATGAACCAGCAGCTCTTCGAAAAAGGGCTGAAGGAGTTCCAGACGGCTCTCGAGGCCGATCCCAAATTCACCATCGCACGGCTGAATGAAGGCGTTGCGTACGAGAATCTGCAGAAAGTCGACGAAGCCAAAGCGGCGCTCGAAGATGCGCTCACACAGGATCCAAAGAATCCCGAGGCCTGGTACAACCTTGGCCTGCTGGCGAAGAACTCCGGAGATGCTCCGGCTGCGATTGACGCGTTCAAGCACGTGACCGAAATCGATCCGAACGACGCCGATGGCTGGTACTTCCTCGGAAGCGCCTATGTCCAGGCCAAGCAATTTCCTCAGGCAATCGAGGCCTTCCAACACGCGCTCCAGATCAATTCGCTGCATGCCTCAGCCGAATTCGGATTATCGCGCGCCTATCAGCAATCGGGAGACGTTGAGCACGCCCGCGAGCATCTGAAAAAATTCCAGTACATCACGCAGAACAAGTATGGCTCGCCGATGAGCCTCGCGTATGGTGAGCAGGGACAGTATTCGCGCGCCGTCGAGTCTCCACAGGCGCAGTTGAAGCCTCCGCCCCAGATCAAGGTGCGGTTCGTGGATGTGACGAAGGAAGCGGGCTTGCCCACCAAAGCCATCGATCATTCCATGGATGCTGGCGCTTGTTTCATCGACTACGACGGAGACGGTAAGATCGATCTCTTTTTGCCTTTTGGCCGGACTGCGGGCGGCGCAGTTCTTCTCCGCAACGTCGGCAACGGGAAATTCGAGGACGTCACGGACAAGGTAAGTCTCGATGCGGATTTGCGCGCCCGAGGCTGCGCCGTAGGCGATTTCGACAATGACGGGTTTCCAGATCTTGCTGTGGCCACGTCGGAAGGCATTCGCCTTCTGCACAACGATAAGGGAATCAAGTTCACGGATTTGACAGAAGCCGCAGGAGTTTTCAGCGACCGAGTGGCAGGGAGTTCGTCCGTTGTTTGGACCGGCGTCAACCTTGTCGACTACGACCATGACGGTGATTTGGATTTGCTGGGGACGAGGCAGGCATGGCTCCCCGTTGTCGGCGAGGAATCTCACGTTTCAACGCTGCCAGCAGAAGTTTGGCGTAACAACGGCAACGCCACTTTCACCAACGTCACGAACGATAGCGGGTTGCTGCAATCAGATGCGGTTGTGACACTGGCAACGGATTACAACAACGACCGCGCAATCGACATTGCGGTGACCAGTACATCAAATGCACCTACCATCTTTGAAAACCCGCGCGAGGGTAAGTTCCTTCCACGCAAGCCGTGGACCGGGGCAGTGCTAGCGTCAACAGTAGGCATCACTGCTCTCGACTACGATCACGACGGCTGGATGGACGTCGCCTTCACGCACAGCGGTCCTCCTGGCCTGACCCTCTGGCGCAACAATCACGGCAAATCCTTCGAGCAAGTCAAACTCCCGGGGACCAACTGGGTTCGCGCCTACGGCGTCGCCGCTTTCGACTACGACAACGACGGCTGGGTTGACCTCGTCGCCGTCGGCGAGACGAAAGACGGCAAGGGAGAGATCAAGCTCTTCCGCAATCTCGGTCCCGACGGATTCAAAGACGTCACCGCCGACGTCGGCCTCGACAAGATTCATCTCGAAAGCCCGCGCGCCATCATCACCGGCGACTACGACAACGATGGCGCCGTCGACCTGCTCATCACGCAGAATCACGGGCCGGCGGTCCTCCTCCGCAACGAAGGCGGCAATCAGAATCACTGGCTGAGGCTCGCGCTGAAAGGCTTGAACGACAACAAGTCTGCGATCGGGACGAAAGTCGAAGTCTTCTCCGGCGGCAATCGCCAGAAATTCGAAATCTACGGATCGAACGGCTACCTCGGCCAGAACTCGCCCTACCTCACCGTCGGCCTCGGCGACGCGAAAGAAGCTGACATCGTGCGCATGCTCTGGCCCACGGGCGTCCTGCAGGACGAAATCCAAGTCGCGGGGGACAAGCAGCAGGACTTTCTCGAAATCGATCGCCGCGGCAGTTCGTGTCCCACTCTGTTTGCGTGGAATGGCGAGCGCTACCAGTTCGTTGCCGACATGCTCGGCGCCGGCGTCGTCGGACACTGGATCGGCCCCAACCAGCGCGACATCCCGCGTCCGGTGGAATACATCAAGATTCCCACGGGACTGGTTGTCGAGAAATATTCCCAGGTCTCGCAAATGCAGCGAGACCTGGGGCACCCCACAATCGAAACTAATCAAAATGGGGGTGCCCCACTTCTCGCCGATTTTGCGAGAAGTGGGAATGCGCGAACGTTGTCTTTCCGCTTCATGGAGCCGCTCGAAGAGGCGGTCTACCTCGATCAGGTGCGGCTGTTCGCCGTGGATCATCCGGCTGAGGTTGATGTCTATCCCAACGAATATTTCGCTTCGAACCCGCCGTATCCTGAATTCAAGGTTGTCGTGAGCCGGAACGCGCAGCCTCCCGCAGGCGCGTGGGACGAGCACGGACACAACGTCCTTCCCGATCTGCTGGCGCATCGCTACAGCGGCGATTTTGGATTGACGCAGTTCGCCGGATTCGCGCAGCCGCACACGCTGACGCTCGATCTTGGCGCGCCGTACGATGGCGGCCCGCTCTGGCTCCTGATGCACGGCGAGATCGAATACTTCACCGCCAACAGCATGTATGCGGCATCGCAGGCTGGGCTTGAACCGCTTGCGCCTTATGTGGAAGCGCTGGGCGCGGATGGAAAATGGAAGCGCGTTATTGATGACATGGGATTCCCAGCTGGCGGTCCGCGCACGATGACGGCCGATCTTACCGGCAAGCTGCCGCGGGGCACGCAGAAGATTCGCATCACTACGAATCTGCAGGTTTATTGGGACAGCATCCTGATCGATCGAACACCGCAAACACAAGGTCCCTCGACTCGCGCGAAAAGCGCGCTCGCTCGGGATGACAATGCCAGCGGGGATTGGCGTCTGACTGCCATTCCGCTCCTCCGCGCCGATCTCGAGCATCACGGATATCCGCTGAAAATCGAAGGCACGCCTCCGGGCAACGTGAGCTACGTTTACGAGAAGGCCAGCGCGACCGGTCCATACACGCGGCCCATGGGAACGTACACGCGCTATGGCGATGTCCTGCCGCTACTGCAAGCCACCGACGATAAGCTCGCCGTTTTCGGTTCCGGCGACGAAGTCCAGCTTGATTTCGATCCCTCGAAGCTGCCAGCCCTCCCGCAAGGCTGGGTGCGCGATTACTTCTTTGCCGCGAACGGCTACGAGAAAGACATGGACTTCTACGCCGCCGAAGGCAACTACGTCGCGCCCCTGCCGTTCCTGAGCATGGGCGACTATCCGTATTCTCCAAAGAAGTCGTTCCCGCTCGACGACGCGCACGTGAACTATCTGCTCGAGTACAACACGCGGCACATGTCAGGCAACGAGCAGCGCGGGTATTGGTTCGACTACGGACGCCAGAAATAAGCATTGTCATCCTGAGGCACGCTGCGGTTTGCGTGCCGAAGGATCTGTGCAACTGGCCAACTCTGCCTCGAAACAAATGCACAGATCCTTCACTGCGCTTAGGATGACAAGCCGACGTTGTGGAATCGTTTTAACATTGACATTCCAGCCCCTCCCATAATCCAATACCGTTTCTCATGGAAACCTCGACTGCCGCTCCCTCTGCCGCAGTGCCGCGCCTCCGCCGCACGCTCACGCTGTGGGACCTGATCCTGTACGGAATCATCGTCATTCAGCCGGTTGCCCCGATGTCGGTGTTCGGCGTGCTCAGCGACGCGGGACATGGCCATGTCGTCACGACACTGCTGATTGCTATGGTCGCGATGTTGTTTACGGCCTTTAGCTATGGCCGCATGGCCAGGGCATACCCGAGCGCCGGGTCGGCGTTTACATACGTAGGACAAGAGATCAATCCCGCCCTGGGTTATGTCACCGGATGGAGTATGACGATGGATTACATGCTTAATCCAATGATCTGCATCATCTGGTGCAGCCAGCAGGCATTCGTCTTCGCGCCGGGTATTCCGTACTGGATTTGGGCAATCTTCTTTGGAGCTATCTTCACTTTTCTGAACATTCAGGGGATCAAAACGTCTGCACGCGTTAATACACTACTCGCAGGGGGTATGGGCGCTGTCGTAGCCATATTTTTCATGGTCGCAGCGCGTTATATCTTCGGTCACCCACACGACGGTGCCTCCTTCTTCACACGTCCTTTTTATGATCCGAGCCTCTTCAACTCAAAGGCTGTTTTGGCAGCGACCTCGATCGCCGTTTTGAGTTATATCGGCTTTGACGGGATCTCGACTCTCTCGGAGGAGGCGGAGAATCCAAGGCGGAACATACTTCTCGCGACCGTGCTCACTTGCCTTGTCATCGGAATACTCTCCGCAGTTGAAGTTTATGCGGCACAGCTAGTATGGCCGGCGAGCCAGCCCTTTCCGAACACCGACACTGCGTTTACGTACGTCGCAGGGCGCGCTTGGCAACCCATGTTCGCAATTCTTGGATTTACCTTATTGGTGGCGAACTTCGGTTCGGGAATGGGAGCCCAACTTGGTGCTGCCCGGCTGCTCTATGGCATGGGCCGCAGCAAGGCCCTACCGCAATCATTTTTCGGTGTGGTCGACCCGAAACGACACGTTCCGCGGAACAATGTTGTATTTGTGGGTGCGATCGCGCTTGTGGGTGCCCTGCTCGTCAGCTTTGGCCTGTTTAGTTATAAACTCGGAGCAGAGATGCTGAATTTCGGCGCTCTGATCGCCTTCATGGGCGTTAATATGGCTGCGTTCGTGCGTTATCACGTCCGCGAGGGCAAACATAACGGAGTCCCGCCGCTTGTGTTGACGGCTGTTGTCATCGCTCTTGTCCTTTGGCCCGGATCACATATCAGCCTGTTAATCGGGGCGGGGGTAGGTCTGGCAATCATTGCCATCTGGACGCCGCCGCTCGCTGGGTTCACGATTTGCTTCTTCCTGTGGAAGAATCTGAGCTGGAAAGCCTGGCTAGTAGGTGGCATCTGGATGATCGTGGGAATTGCGGCGGGAGCCTGGAAGACCCGTGGCTTCCGTGGCGATCTCGTCAATTTTGAATTGCCGCCCGAGGAAAGTTGAGCCAACCAGCGAAGACGAACTGGTTCCGCTCCGCGCCGGTGATGATTGACTTCAGCGACTCCTAGAACCGGATCTTCGTTGCGGCGACGGCTTTGCCCCATTCTCGAAATACTTTCGCGGCGTCGTGCCCAGCGCCTTGCGGAACATCGCGATGAATGCGCTGGGCGTGCTGTAGCCGGCTTCAAGAGCGGCGTGGCTGATCTTTTCCCCAGCTGCCAGAAGCTGGAGCGAGCGGAGAAGCCTTAGTTGCTGTCGCCACTTGCCGAGCGATAGCCGGGTTTCCTGCCGAAATAATCTTTCAATCGTCCGCTTGCTCGCCCCGGCCTGCTTACACGCCCATTCCATCGATCGCGATTCACCCAGATCAGTCTGCAACGCCGCTGCTACCCGGGCGGCGCGCGCGTCAGAAGGAGCAGGTAGTTGCAGCGGGACGGTCTGCACCGCCTCCAGTTGATCGATCAGAACATCGATCAAATGGGAGTGGATTCTTGAGCGCCGGCTCAGACTTTTGTGCGTGCATAAGTGAACGATCAGTTGCTGCAGCAGCGGAGACACATTGACCACGCAGCAGGTGCGCGGCAGCGATGCCGCCATCCGCGGGCGGAGATATATGGTTCGCATCGAGACCGCGCCCGACATAAGGATACTGTGTGGCGTCTTCGCCGGAATCCAGACCGCCCTTTGCGCCGGGACAACCCATGTTCCGGCGGGAGTGCGAACCGTCATGACCCCATGCGAGGCGTAAACAAGCTGATCCTCAGGGTGCATATGTTCGGGAATAATGTGACCGTGACCCACGTCGAAAGCCAGCGCGGTAACGGGCGAGGGAAGAGCTGGGCACAAATGCACACGTTGTCGTATTTTCGACATTCATTGTCACAATAGCGCAATACAGCCGTACGAGCAATCGCGTAGGCTTTCCTCAAGTTTATGACTCGTGGAGGGAGGGTTCGCAAAATGCTCGGCTCAAACAAGATCATAGCGTTCGTTCCAATCGCGGATGCGAAGAAAGCGCGCGCCTTCTATGAAGGGGTGCTTGGACTAAAGTTCGTGAGTGATGATGGGTTCGCGCTGGTGTTTGACGCGAATGGAATCATGATCCGGGCCGCAAAAATGAAGGAATTCACCCCGGCGCAGTTCACCGTGCTGGGATGGCAGGTTTCGAACATCGAAGCGATGGTGCGGGCACTCACGAAAAAGGGTGTGCACTTTGAAATCTTTGGGTTCTTCAAGCAAGACAACCTGGGAATCTGGACCGCCCCAACCGGCGACAAAGTGGCGTGGTTCAAAGATCCCGACGGAAACATCCTCTCGGTTTCTGAGCAAGTGTGATGGGTTTGGAGATTTCGAAACTGCATAATTCGGCAATTGAAAAACCTCAGCCCTGACACGAGCTGAGGTTCTCAATTACCCGATTAGCAAATTACTCAATTACAAAATGTCTTCACTCCACGTTCCACCCACTGACTTCCACGCTCGGCTTGGCCGCTCCCAACTCACTCGCGCGATACGTCGCGGTGATTGTCCGCTTTTCTCCTGGCAGAAGCGAAATGTAATTGTCCTGCCAGACGACGGGCAGAATCTCTTCTCCCTTTGCGCCTTTGTCAAGTTTCAAGCGAACAAAGAACGCCAGGCTCTTGCTCGGATTCTCGATGGTCACGTGTGTGACATTGTCCTCGCCCTTGCGTTCTGTGCTGTCGCTGATCTTCAGCTTCACCTTCGGCAATTGCGAAATGGCCGTGAAGTCGGCGAACGATGCCGTTGGTGTCATATACCACGTGCTCTTGGCCCAATCGATGGTTTCCGGCTTGGTGGAGAGCCAATAGAAATTCGATCCGACTTGTTTTCCTGTCGCGTCCTCGATCCGTAGCACAAGGAAATACGTCGGGCTCAAGCCCTGCACATCCGGCAGCATGAAAATTTTGGCCGTGCTGTCGGCCGACGCATCAATGGGACTTTCTTGTGAGAATTCTTCTGTCGCATCCAGGTTGTAGATCTTCGTGATGAGCTTCAGTCCCCTCGCGTCGGTGTACTGGCTGCTGACCACCCAGATCGCGTGATCGTCGTAGCCGTAAATCGGGTGCAGCGCCTCCATGGCGCGCTTCGCGCCGAAGTATCCGCCACCGGGACGCAGATAGTAGTCATACAGGTGCCAGATCATCGAAGGCCAGGCATTGTTGAGCATCCACTGAATCACGCCCGCCGCCTGATACTTATTCCGGCTGTATGCCTCATACATGGCGCGCACGCCTTCGTAGGTCTGCATCTGCGACTTGATGGCAAAGTCGTTCACGTTGTCGGATTTTCCGTAGCGATTCTCGAGCGCGGTGCTGAAGACGCCAATGGTTTTGAATTCGCCGCCTCCCGCGTGATAATTCCACACATCATCGATCGGCCACATGTGATCCTTGCCGACCATGGCGCGAATGCTTTCCACCGGCGGAACGGCCGGCCCCATGCTGGTTTCGCTGTCGAATCCGTATCCCCCGCCACAGCCGCCGGGATTACATAGTCTGCGGCCCGGTTGCCCTTCGGGGGTGTCGACTTCCCAATAGCTGGGCGCGACGTACTCATAGGGACCGCTCATCTTCATGCCGCTGTCGCCGGTGACGCTGGTCTTCTTTCCGGTTGCTGAGGACACGACTGGGTTCGGCCACAACAACTCCTTTTCGACGTCGAGATACATCTGCTCCACGTCCGGCGGCGGCGGGTTGTCGCTGCCATTGAGCCACATGACGAGGCTGGGATGGCTGCGCAGGCGATAAATCTGATCGCGTAGCGATTCCTTTGCGATGTCGAAGTCTTTCGGTTGCCAGCGCGGCCAGCGCTCCCAGAAATCGCAGCAGCACCAACCCGCCATCACGAGGATGCCGTGCTTGTCGGCGAGATCGAAGAATTCCTGCGTCTCTAGTTTTCCTTCCAGCCGAACCGTGTTGAGGCCCATGTCTGCGACATAGCGGAATTCATCCTGCAGGCGCTGCGAGGTCTCTCGCAGCATCATGTCGGGAGTCCAGCCGCCGCCGCGGATCAGGATGTTCTTGCCATTAATCTGGAAGACACGCCCGCCTGCCGAATTGACCTCCGATTTGATTTCGCGGATGCCGAACTCACTGGTCGAGCGGTCGCTGACCGCACGGTTAACTTCGAACTGCATGGTCAGCTTGTAGAGATTCGGCGTGCCCATCTGCGCCGGCCACCACAGGCGTGGATTTGAGAAGACGAGCTGAGGAAACTTGTCGGGCGTGAAGGTGACGTCTTTCGCTTCGTTCGCAGCAAGCTCGACGTCTTGCTCAAATGTGACGTCTCCGATCTGCCCTTTGACCTTGCCCTGCAAGGAGAGACCAGTGCCGTTCTTCACCTGCGCAGTTACGGTGAGTTCGGCACGATCATTTGCAGGCGGATTCAGCTTCGAGACGACGGTGGGATAGCGCAGCGCACCCGCGCCGCTTGTGGTCAGATAAACGTCGCGCCACAATCCCATGTTCTTGTCGGGCGGAGCGGGGTTCCAATCCACGAACGTGATCGCAAGATCGTTCTCAGTCGGCGCGAAAACCTGAACCGCGAGCACGTTTTGCGCGCCGGGTTTAGCCGTGCTGGTGATGTTGAGTTCGTAGGTGCGCCATGCGCCGGCGACGTCGTCGGAACTCGCGATCTGCTTTCCGTTCAGCCAAATGTTCGCGCGGTAATTGATACCATTGAACTTCAGCCAAATTGTTTTGCCCCGATACGAAGCAGGAATCGCGAACGACTTCCGATACCACCAGGAGACGGCGTATGGACTGTCCGTCGCCATCGCGATGTTCGAGAAGTTGCCGCCGATGGGATAGTTCATCCCGGGAAAGTCACGCAGGTTCATCCCGAAAAATGGATCGGGCAGCGTCTTGTCCTTCACCAGCGCGGCGACCACAGTCGTGGGTACCGTGACTTGATGCCAGCCGGAAGGCGAAAATTTCGGAGTCGAGATGACCTCTCCCTTGGCTTCGACTTTAGCCGAGGTCTGCAGCGACCAGCCTTCGTGCAGCGGAAGTCGGTTCTCAGAAGGTTGAGCGGTTCGCGCCTCCATGTTTTTCTGCGGAGCCAAGTTTGCTTGAGCCGCCAAGAGTGAAGCCATGATCAATGGAACTGCAATGATTGCGACCGTGCGTGAGTTCATGACGCTCCTCGGAGTAGGGTGTCGCTTCCCGGACCATAGTGGAAGTGCTCGCTGAATGGAATAACACTTCTATTAATTCGTTTCAATAGCCGCGAACGCTACTCTCCTAGACTATGTCATTCCGAACCGGCCTCAGCGGGTGAGGAACCTGCTTTTTGCTTGCCGCTGGAACAGGCGTCCCGCGCGCGTGGTTTATAATAAAAAATTCGCCTCACAACTCTGGAGTGACAAGACATGATTCGTTTTCTGCAAACCCCCGGACCGATCAAGAAGTATGTTCTCGGCGGCCTGTTGCTGATCATTACGGTATCGATGGTGTGGTATCTGGTGCCGAGCGCCGGCAATTCCAGCTACAACTTCGGCGGCACCAAACAAGGCGTGGTTGCCGTAGTCGGGGGCGCGGATATCACAGCGGAGGAGGTGCGGGAGAGCGCGCGTCAGATGCTGCAACGGCAGATGCCGCAGGGCAGCAGTGCGAACATGGGGATGCTCCTGCCTTTCTTCACCCAACAAGCAGCGGAGCAGCTCATTACCCGCCAGGCTCTCGTCACTGAAGCTGGCCGCATGGGACTCCGCATCACTCCCGAGGAAGTAAAAGACGAACTGCAGCATGGACGCTACGCGGCTACTTTCTTTCCGGGCGGCAGTTTCATCGGCGACCAGGAATACGAGAACATGCTGCAACGCGCGAACCTGACGCCGACGAAGTTTGAAGATGAGGTGGGGAAAGATCTTCTATTGTCCAAGTTGCAGGCACTCATTGCCGGAACTGCCAGCGTGACGGAACAGGAGATCCACGAGGAATTCGTCAAGGAGAATACGAAGGTCGAGTTCGACTATGCGGTTCTGAAGGAAGACGACATTAAGAAAGGCCTGCATCCGACCGAAGAGGAGTTGCGGGCCTATTACGCGAGCCACATGGCTGCCTATGCGAACTCGATTCCTGAGAAGCGCAAGGTAAAGTATGCCGTCCTCGACACCAACAAATTGGAATCCCAGGTTCAGGTCACGCAAGACGACCTGCGCAGCTACTACGATGAGCATCGCGATCAATATCGCGTACCGGCGCAGATCAAAGTGAGCCACATCTGGATCAAGATGCCGCTTCCGGGGAATGATGGCAAAGTCGACCAGAACAAAGTAGCGGAAGCACAACACCGCGCCGAAGACATCGCCAAGCAGCTTAAAAACGGCGTGAAATTCGAGGATCTGGCAAAGAAGTACTCCGAAGACCCGGGGAGCGCCAATGTCGGGGGATCGCTGGGCTGGATCGGCCAGGACCAAATGACGCCGGAATTCGACAAAGCGGCCAACTCGCTGGCTAAGGGCCAGATGAGTGACGTAGTCAAGAGCGCCGATGGATTCCACATCATTCGCCTGGATGACAGGCAGGAAGCGCACATGAAATCGCTCGGCGAGGTGAAGGATCAGATCGAGCCCATCGTGAAGCACCAAAAGGCGCAGCAGCTCGCCCAGAAGAAGGCAGAAACCTTGCTGCAGCAGGCACGCGCAAATGGGATCGATGCCGCGGCCGCGGCGCAGGATATTCCAGTTATCACATCCGACTTCTTTTCCCGCAAAGACATGCTTCCCGGCTTAGGGCCGTCTCCGCAGTTCATAGACGCGGTCTTCACGGCTGAAGAGAAATCTAAGCCCGATGTGGCTACCACGAGTCAGGGCATCGCAGTCTTTCAGCTGCTCGGGATTAAGCCTCCCGCGACACCCACCTTTGAAGAAATCCGGAGCCGTGTGGAGGAAGAGTTCAAAAATGAACGCGCGCGACTGCTTCTGAGCCAGAAGGTACAGGAACTTTCCGACCGCGCCAAGGCCGAGCATGATCTGAAGCGCGCCGCCAAAGAACTGGGCGCGACCTACAAGACCAGCGATCTCGTACTTCCGGATGGGCAAGTTCCGGATGTTGGGTCGATGTCAGGGCAGGCTTCGGTCGCGTTCAATATGAAGCCGGGCGAAATCAGCGGCCCGATCAACAGCGGCACCAATGGAGTCGTGTTGCAATTGACCGAGAGCCAGCCGCCCTCCGAGGCCGATTACGCCGCCAAGCGCGACCAGATTCGCGACACGCTCGTGCAAGGCAAGCAGCAGGAGCGTTTCGCTCTGTTTGTGTCGAACCTGCTTGACGAGATGACGAAGACGGGCAAGATCAAGAGAAACGAAGAAGAGCTGAAGGCGCTTAGCCGCAGCGGCAACGAGTCGGGAATGTAAGTGGCCGTTCTATGTCCTTCCCGCGCGCCGCAGGAACCTTGTTGCACCCCACATCGCTGCCCTCACGCGGGGGCATCGGTGATTTTGGACCTGCGGCGTATTCGTTCGTAGATTTCCTTGCCAGCGCGCGCCAGAGCATCTGGCAGGTGCTTCCACTCGGTCCTCTCGGCTACGGAAACTCTCCTTACTCGGCGACTTCAGCATTTGCAGGAAATCCCCTGCTCATCAGTCTCGAACGGCTCGCTGATCATGGCTGGATCGAGCGCGCCAAGATTGACTCGCTTACTCCTGCGTCAGGTCCAGTAGTCTACGAACAGGTGTTCGCGGAAAAACTGCCGTTGCTTTTCGAAGCCGGCCGCAAGTTCCTGGGTTCGGCTTCCGCCGAGGCCCGGCGTCAGTTCGACGCTTTCTGTCGCGAGAATGCCTGGTGGCTCGACGATTTTGTTTTGTTCGACGCTCTCCGCGCCCGTCACAAGCTGCAAACCTGGAATTGCTGGACAAAAGATCTCGTGCATCGTCAGCCTGCAGCCTTAGAAGCTGCGCGGAAAGAACTTGCCGACGACATCGAAGTCCGCGCCGCCTTACAGTTCGCGTTTTCCCAGCAATGGCGGGCGTTGCGCCGATATTGCGCCGAGCATTCCATTTGCATCGTGGGCGATGTCGCCATCTTCGTGAATCACGACAGCGCCGATGTCTGGACCCATCCTGAGTTGTTCCGTCTTGACGGCAACCTTGAACCTGAAGTCGTGGCCGGCGTTCCACCGGATTTTTTCAGCAAGACCGGGCAGCGCTGGGGAAATCCGCTCTATCGCTGGGACACGATGAAGCAGTGCGGTTATCAGTGGTGGATCCAGCGCCTGCGTTGGGCGACGCAGAATTGCGACTACATACGTCTCGATCACTTCCGCGGCTTCGATCAGTTCTGGGAGATTCCGGCGACCGAAGCAACCGCTGTGAACGGCCGTTGGGTTGACGGTCCCCGCGACGATCTCTTTGTGAAACTTCGCGAAGCCCTGGGCGGGCTTCCGTTTTTTGCGGAGGATCTTGGCTACATCACTCCCGAAGTGCACGCTTTGCGCGATCGCCTGCAGATTCCGGGCATGGCCGTATTGCAATTCGGCTTCGGCGATGAGGGCGCGCACATATACCTTCCGCATCGTGCCGAGGGAAAAGTGATGTACACCGGTACTCACGACAATGACACGGTCGTGGGCTGGTGGCATTCCGGAGCCGCCGAGCATGAACGCCGCAATGCCGAAGCCTATTTGGGGCGCAGTGACGATGGCATCCATTGGGCTTTCATTCGCGCGGCTGTCTGCTCGCCGGCAAGTCTGAGCATCATTCCCCTGCAAGACACGCTTGGCCTCGGTAGCGACGCCCGCATGAACACCCCCAGCCTCTACGGCGGGAACTGGCGCTGGCGGTTCAAAGAAGGGCAGCTGAATGCCGATCTCGCGGCCAAGCTCGCGCTTCTGGCCGAAGTCAGCGATCGCCGTCCCAAGCCTTTGCCGGTACCTCCGGTCGAAACTTTCTTTGCCTGAGATGCGCCTTTTTTATGAACAAGCGGTTACATCCAGCGCACATTTGTGTATACATCGTGTATAAGGGACAGCCGTGAGCGAAGCCATCATCGAAGCCGTCGCGATTGAAAAATCGTATCCGCAACCAGACGGAACGCGGATTCAGGTTGTCGCGCCCACGAACCTGCTGATCGAACCGGGGAAGATCGTGGCCTTGCTCGGCCCCTCGGGTTGCGGCAAATCGACGCTGCTGCGCATGCTCTCCGGCCTTTCGCAACCATCGTCTGGAATGCTCTCCTGGCATGGCAAACCGCTCGACGGACAGGTGCCGAATGTTGCCATCGTCTTCCAGAGTTTCGCGCTCTTTCCCTGGCTCACGGTGATCGAGAACGTCGAAGCGCCTCTCGAAGCGCGTGGCGTCGGAGCCATTGAGCGCCGCAAACGCGCCTTGCGCACGCTGGACACAGTCGGCCTTGACGGATTTGAGACCGCCTATCCTAAAGAGCTTTCCGGCGGCATGAAACAACGCGTGGGATTCGCCCGCGCCCTCGTCGTGGAGCCGGAGGTTTTGTTCATGGACGAGCCATTCTCGGCGCTGGACGTTCTTACCGCCGAGAACCTGCGCAGTGAACTGCTCGAACTTTGGCTTTCAAAAAAGATTCCCACCACCGCGATTTTCATCGTGACCCACAACATCGAAGAGGCCGTCATGCTCTCGGACCGTGTCATGGTCCTGGGACGCAATCCGGCGCGTGTGCGTTCGGATTTCAACATCCGCCTGCGCCATCCGCGCGAGCGCAAGTCGGCACGCTTTGTGGAACTGGTCGACTACATCTACAAGGTCATGACCGAGCCCGAAGTCGACCACGCACTGCCCGACGCGGAAACCACAGCGGAGATCATTTTGCCCAAAGGCGGCATCCAGAAACAGCAGGCGCCCGTGCGCACGGCCAAGTATCAGATGCTGCCGCATGCGCGTGTCGGCGGGATCGCTGGCTTGATCGAACTCTTGCACGATCGCGGCGGCCGCGAAGATCTCTTTCGCCTTTCCGAAGAACTGGTCATGGACGTTGAAGATCTTCTGCCGATTCTTGAAGCCTGCGTGCTGCTGGGATTCGCAACCCTGAAAGAGGGCGACGTGCAGATCACGCCCGGGGGCGTCCGATTCGCGGATGCCGACATCCAACAGCGGAAGACGCTGTTCCGTGAGGCCGCACTTGAGCGTGTAACGATCCTCAAACAGATCGACAGCGTCCTGAAGCGGAAATCGGATCATTCGATCGCTGACGAATTCTTCCAAGATATCCTCGACGAATACTTCGCCGAAGATGAAGTCCGCCGGCAGTTCGACACCGCAATGAATTGGGGTCGTTACGCCGAGATCTTTGACTACGACGGTGCTACCGGACGCCTCACGCAAACCGAAATTCCGCCCGAAGCCCCCGCCGCGCCGATCGTCGAGACCGGCGAACCAGCTCCGAAAGTCTGAGAATCTCGCATGAAAAAGTCGATCACCCTGCGAGGATTCTCGTCATACCGCATCTGGACGCAGCTGCCCAGCATCGAGGTTTCGTATCTGCCTGACCTGCTGATGTTTGCGGCAGCGATGGCGCTTTTTTATGCGGTCCTGATGGTCGGTCGCGCATGGCTCGGTCCATTTACTCCCGAAGTACAGATCAATCGCAGCCCGCTGGCCCTCCCGGCATATGCCGGTTATTCGCTGTTGCGCATCACCATCGCTTACCTGCTGAGCTTGGCCTTCACGCTCGTGTACGGCTACGTCGCCGCTTATAATCCGCGCGCCGAGCGCTTCATGATTCCGCTGCTCGACGTGTTGCAATCGATTCCTGTGCTCAGCTTCTTGCCTGGGGTGATGTTGGCCATGGTGGCTCTGTTCCCGGGACGACAGCTCGGCGTGGAAGCTGGCGCCATCCTGCTGATTTTTACCGGCCAGGTCTGGAACATGGCGTTCAGCTTCTATGCCTCGCTGAAAAGTATTCCGCAGGAGATGCGGGAAGCCGCAAAGGTTTATCGCTTCAACTGGTGGCAGCGTTTCATCGAAATGGAATTGCCGTTCGCTGCGATCGGCTTGGTGTGGAATTCCATGATGTCCGTCGCGGGCGGCTGGTTTTTTTTGATGGCGTGTGAGATGTTCGTGCTCGGTTCGCGCGACTTTCGCTTACCCGGACTGGGTTCCTACCTGCAAACTGCCGCCGACGCGGGTGACACCGCTTCCATTCTTTGGGGCATCACTACGATGATTGCGGTAATCGTCCTGCTTGATCAATTCGTGTGGCGTCCCGTCATCGCCTGGGCGGAGAAATTCAAAATCGAGCAGGTGCAAAGCGCGAGCGCGCCGCGTTCCTGGGTGTTGGAGTTATTCCGCCACTCTCGCGGTCTGGGTCAACTTCGCAAGCGCACTGTCACGCCTCTCGGCGAGCGGCTGATGACGTTTTTCGCTCGTGAAAGCTCGACCCCTGAATCGGAGACGAGCAGCCCGTGGAAGATTTGGCTCGCGCGCGTGCTGGCTGTCGGACTATTGGCGGCAACAAGCTACGGAATCGTCCGCGTCGTCATGCTTCTCTCTGGCTTGCAAAAAGCGGAACTGCACGAAGCCGGAATCGGTCTGCTGGCAACCTTTTTACGGGTGAACGTCGCGCTCCTTCTGGGCGCCCTCTGGACCATCCCTGCCGGCGTGGCCATCGGCTTCAGTGTACGATTGGCGCGTATCGCACAACCGCTCGCGCAGATTGCCGCTTCGATTCCGGCCACCGCGCTTTTCCCCGTGGTGCTGCTATTGCTGATTCGCATCGGCGGAGGGCTTGGCATCGGGTCGATCGCGCTACTATTATTGGGAACGCAGTGGTACATCCTGTTCAACGTCATCGCCGGCGCCATGGCGATTCCGACGGACCTGAAGGAGTGCTGCTCGGTTTTTCGCATCTCCGGAATCGCGCGCTGGAAGGAACTCATTCTCCCCGGGATATTTCCCTACCTCGTTACCGGTCTCGTTACGGCCTCTGGCGGCGCGTGGAACGCCAGCATCATCGCCGAATACTTCCATTTCAAAGGAAAGATCTATACGACCGTCGGGCTGGGTGCGACTATCAGCCAGGCCACCGACAGTGGCAACTTCGATCTTCTCCTCGCTGCGACGATCCTGATGGCGGCAACCGTGGTGACCATCAATCGCCTGGTTTGGCGGCGGCTGTATGCGCTCGCGGAGACCCGCTACCGCCTCGAAACCTGATCGCTGCGAACGCGATTTCGCCCTCTACCACAGGTTACTTCTCAGGTTACCTTCGCTTTCCATTTCATCAGCTTTTAACCAGCGCTTCATATCACAGAAACGCGATTTCAATATTCATAGAGAATGCCATTCGACTATTCGCAAACGGAGCAGTCGCAAGGCGAAGTGTTGTCTCGCATCGCGCAGTTTCCCGGCCTTCCAGGCAAGCTAGCGCCGGTTGAGAGAGTGAGAAATCTCTATCGCCGGTTGCAGCGGTCACCCGGGGGGTTCCGCCTGGAGAACCTGCTCGCGGAGATGCGGATCGAACTGCACGTTGACGCCGCAGATCAATCTCGTATTCCATCCACGGGTCCGGTCGTGGTCGTGGCCAATCATCCGTATGGCGTGCTCGATGGCGCGTTGCTCACCATCCTGCTGACGCGCGTCCGCCCTGATGTCAAAATTCTGGCTAACTTCCTGCTGGGCGATGTGCCCGAGTTACAGCGGCACTGCATCTTCGTTGATCCCTTTCAGACGGATCGTTCGATCGAATCCAACCGCAAGGCGTTGCGGGAAGCACTCTCCTGGTTAGAAGGCGGAGGCATGCTGGCAATCTTTCCCGCGGGAGAGGTTGCGCACTGGCAGATGCCGGTCGCGCAGATCATCGATCGCCAATGGAACGACACCGCCGTGCGTGTGATTCGCCGCACCAAAGCTGCCGCATTGCCGGTCTTTTTCTGTGGCCACAACGGAGTGGGCTTTCAGATCTTGGGGATGATCCATCCCAAACTTCGCACCGCTTTTCTGTTACAGGAGTTCCTGCAACAGGAGGGCAAGACCATCAAGGTACGCGTGGGCAGCGCGATCCCAGCCGATGCCGTTCATGCCATCAAGGATGACCGTGAAGCGATCGAGTATCTGCGCTCGCGCACTTACCTGCTTGCGAAGCGCAGCAAACCAGAGAACTCCTGGCCCAAAGCGTTGCGCTCTGCCTTGGCTGCGAAAATCCAGGAGCCGCTCGCCGATCCAGTTTCGCCGCAATCGCTGACGAAGGAGATTCTCAGTCTTCCCAACGACCAGCGTCTCGCCGAGAATGGCGATTTCGCGGTTTATCTCGGACAGGCGAAGAAAATTCCGCAATTGCTCCAGGAAATCGGACGTCTGCGCGAACTTACCTTCCGCCGCGCGGGTGAGGGAACCGGGAAGAGCCTCGATCTGGATCGGTTTGACGAGTACTACTGTCACATCCTGCTGTGGAATCATGCGAAGCGGGAATTAGTTGGCAGCTACCGGGCGGGAAACACCGCTGAAATCCTTGCTTCCCGCGGCATCGCCGGTCTTTATACCAGCACGCTGTTCCGATTCGATCCAGTTTTGTTTGACAGGCTCGGCCCCGCGTTCGAACTCGGCCGCTCGTTTGTTCGTCCCGAATATCAACGGCAATACGTGCCGTTGCTGCTGCTGTGGAAGGGAATCGCCCAGCTGGTCGCGACACACCCACAGACGCCCGTCTTGTTCGGGGCGGTCAGCATCAGCAACGAGTACAGCAAGATTTCGCGCCAGATGATTTATCGTTTCTTCGAAGCACGCATGCAGGACGACGAGCTCGCCGGAATGATCCAGCCGCGCAGCCCGTTCCGCGCCGGGCTGCTGCGTGGATGGGATTGCCGTGGTTTGTGCCGCGCCCTGCGCGATCTCGAGGAACTCTCCGAGCCGATTACCGATATCGAACCCGATCGCAAAGGCCTGCCCGTGCTCTTGCGCCAATACGCCAAAGTCGGCGGCCGCTTGCTGAGTTTTAACGTGGACCGCAACTTTTCGAATTGCCTTGATGGCCTGGTTGTCGTCGATTTGCGCCGCACTGATCCCGCGGTGTTGGATCGCTATATGGGACGCGAAGCCGCGCAGACCTTCCGCGGAATTCACGGCGAAAGCTTGTCATCCTGAACGAGGCGTTTTTTGCCGAGTGAAGGATCTGAGGGAGCCACCGCGCAGCGACGCCGAGGTTGCGTCGCAAAAAGCGCGAGGCGACCTTCCTATTTTCCCGGCCGTAAGCGAGTGATTTCGTTCGGCCGCAAGCAAACCTGAGGAGTGTCTTTTAAAGCCGCATCTAATCTCTCACCAAGCTTGGAGAGATGCTCGCGGCTCAGCTTCTCCTGCAATCCTTCGAAGAGCTGGCGTTCCTCCTTGCGAATGTGCGCTGACAGCCGTTGCGCCAGTGCATTCAGATCATCCCCGGAAACTGTTTTGCTTGTGGCCCGAGAGAACTGCTCCCGCAACCAATCGTGATCTCGTCGTAAATCCTCTACGAGAGGATGCAGTTCGCCGAATTCCAGTGCCACAGGAAACAACACTCGCTCTTCTGCCGCGAAATGTATGGCGATCTCCGACTGAAAAAGTGCCTTGAGCTCATGTTGCCACGGCGGTAAATCGCTCGATGGGATCGGCGACGCCCGCTCGATGCGCACGCACAGCGCAAGGGCATGCTGATGTTGATGCGACAACGGAATCAGGCTCTTATCGCGCAGCATCACATATCGTCTGGAGTTGCTTGACCGCGTTCAAGCCGTGACCCCTTCGGTGGGAGTGGCCTCGGCGGCTTGCCGCACGGTGAGCCAATCGGTGCGAACGCGCTCCCATTCCTGGATCAGCATGCCGTTAGTTTCGAAGAAGCTGCGAATGCGGTATCGCTCCCAGCCCAACACTTCTTCCAGCATCGGCGCAAGAACGGCCAATGCGCTGGTGCTCAGAACAGTTCGCTTTGCAATCTGCGAAACGTTCCGCGATTCAGAAACCGCTATCGTCAGTCCGTCGCGTGAGTTGATGTGCAACATCACATGAATATCGGAGCTCCCATCGCCCGTGTACACCACGTGATCGGGCCCCGCGACCTTCTCTAAAAGCAGATTATCAAGCACGGCGACCTTTCCGTACCCGGCTGTCGCGCGCACGATCGTGTCTATCTCGCCCGTATCCTTGTAGCGAAATTCGGTTCCATAAATGTGATCGGGCGGGACAATGTCCTCGAGCGCCGAGCGCACGATTTCGACTGGCGCAGCCGACAGCACGTAAAAATCAAACTGATGCCCGTCAATGCCCGCATCCAGCAGTTGATAGAGCAGCTTGATATCGCTCTTAAGCCGGATCCGCTTGCCGACTTCCCGCAGGTGTTCCTTTCGCACCTTCGCGCGAAATTCCGGATCGTGCAACAGGAGATATGCGAGCTCCGCGCCCTGCTGCACCAGATTGATCTTCGCCATTCCCTTCGCCTTGCGCTCAAACTCTTCTGTGGGAATGCCAACCAGTTCGGCGAGCACGTAGCCGGAATCGTTGAAGGTGAGCGTCTGATCGAAATCGCTCGCGAAAATATAGCGTTTCAGAGGATTGTCTGTCATACCTATTCGATTCCCGAACTGCGCGGCGGTCTATAAAAAGAATTGATCGCGATTATATGCCCCAGTGGCCAAGTTGCTGTGAAATTGAACTACTTTGGAGGGCGTCATCCCGAAGGCTCGCGCTTTTACCAGCGAGCCGAGGGATCTCGCGCGCACTACTGTTGCACTCCGCACAAGATCCCGCGCTTCGCCTGGAAAAAGCGGCTCCGCTCGGGATGACGCCGGCAGAACTTCGTTTCGACGTCTGCACCAGCGCCCGCCTTTACTAAATCCCCACCCGCGTCCAAAATAGAAGTTTCGACTTCAATTCGATCTATGAAAGAGGAGCACTCATGGTGGTTGCAACCGGTGAACTCATACGCGCAATGAATTATGTGGAAGACATTACGGCGACGCTGCGCCGCATCTGCATTTACATTCCCAGCATGAACGTTGAGGAGCGCAAGCGCCTGGCCGAAGCCATGCGCGGAGCCGCCAATGCGGTGAATGCCGCCATCGTCGACCTGGAAAAGGCGGAGAAGTAAGTGGGGCAAGTCCAGACGATTGCCGTCATCGGCGCGGGCATCATGGGGCGCGGCATCGCCCATGCCGCCGCCCTCGGCGGATATCGCACCATCCTTGAAGATCTTCTTCCCAACGCGCTGCGGAAGGCCGAAACAGAAATTCGCGCCAACCTCGATAAGGCCGTTGAGTTAAACAAAGTCACCGCCGCCGATGCGGATTCCGCGTTCAAACGGCTGGAATATGCAGGTTCGGTGGAAGAGGCCGCGCGCGAGGCCGATCTCGTTATCGAAGCCGTTCCCGAAGAGCTCGAATCGAAGATCGAAATCTTCACGCTGCTCGATAAAATCTGCCGCCCGGCCACGATCCTCGCCTCGAATACTTCTTCGCTCAGCGTCACCGAGATTGCCAGCGTCACCTATCGCGCGAAGAAGTGCCTGGGCATGCACTTCTTCAATCCCGTGCACAAGATGAAGCTGCTCGAAATCGTCCGCGCGCTGGAAACCGATGACGACACCCTCGCAACCGCCGTCGAAGTCGGCAAGCGCATGGGCAAAGAAGTCGTAGTGATCAAAGAGTCTCCCGGATTCATCACCAGCCGCATCAACGCCATGATCGGCAACGAGGCGTTCTACATGCTGCAGGAAGGCATAGCCTCAGCTGCCGACATTGACAAGGCGCTGAAGCTGGGGCTGAATCATCCCATGGGCCCATTCGAGCTGGTCGATCTCGTCGGCCTCGACACGCGCCTGAGCATTCTCGAATATCTGCACAAGTCGCTGGGAGAAAAATACCGTCCCGCGCCGCTGCTGGTGCAGTACGTGAAAGCGGGAAGGCTGGGCCGCAAATCCGGCCGCGGCGTCTACGAATACCCAGACTCGGCCACCTCACCCAGAAACCAAGAGATGTCATCCTGAGCGACGGCGAAGCCCGCGCGAGGGATCGTATGTCGGCAGAATGTTTATATGCCGTTAACGGGAAGATCTCGGCATCTTCGGCGGACTTTCTCAACTGCATGCGCTGCACACAGTCGTACGGTCCCTCGGACGGCTTGGGCCGTCCTCAGGATGACATCGGCCGCCCAAAACTAAGTCCCGCCAAGTTCGCGGCATTTTCCTGCACTACTCCTCTGCTTGCCACCAGCACCTGAAACCCCTCGCCCATTCCTGCTGGGGTGATTAGATGCTTCAGCTGGAGCGCGACTTTCGCGCGCTCCTGCGGCAGGCGGCAATCTTCGAAGGCGTCTGCGAACTGATTCACCTCGCCAATTCCCATTAGGAATTGCGACTGCGTCAGGAGCTTCTGTGCTTTGAATCCGGCTTCTTCAGCAGCAGCGGCGAGCGCGGTGAAGTTCACGTCCGCGGTGATGTCCTGCTCACCCGGTGCCTCATACGGGCTCGCGCTGACCGAATGCTGCCGGATCGCTTTCACCGTGCCGCGATGCCGTCCGGCAAGCTGCTCCTCGCGCGTGTAGCCATAGTCGATGAGCACGATGAACCCGCGCTCGAACTCACATGCCGCTCGCATCGCCGCGAGCGATTGCAGCGGGACCTCGATCCGCACTCCTTCTTCCGGATGGGCCGAGTAGCGATCGAGAAATTCGAATTCCTCTCCCGAAGCCGCAACCCAGTTCTCAACGAAATGCCCGTCGCGTGCATCGATTCGCAGCGAGCCCTTTGTAGTGATAATTTCTACCGGAAGTGCATCGAAGAACTCATTCGCGAATACAATGATGGGAATGTGCACGACCGGGAAGGGCACGAGTTCACTCGTGCCGAAACCTGCGTTCTCAGACGAAGCGGCTTTAGCCGCTGAGGGCCGACGATTTCCTTTCTCAACCTCCGCTCTGCCCGACTCAATATGCCGCTTTAATGCCTGCTCAATCCGATCACGCAATTGCCCCGACTGCTCGATCAAAACGTAATGCAGCGCCCGAAAGAACTCCGGGAACTTCTTCTCCGACCACTCCAGCACATCTTGAGCAAAAAGGCCGCGGCCCGGGCCGAATTCCCGGATCTCGATCCGCTCCGGCGATCCCATTACGCGCCACATCTCCTCGAACTGCCGTGCCATCAGGCGTCCGAATACGGCATGCACATCGCTTGACGTGTAGAAATCACC
>Ga0335081_10000215_pt1 | contig 109720 bp, 109 predicted proteins | sample Lox_Sample_35_FD_206713 | JGI IMG/M metagenome (GOLD analysis project Ga0335081, IMG submission 206713) | Soil microbial communities from Loxahatchee National Wildlife Refuge, Florida, United States - Lox_Sample_3.5 | ecosystem: Environmental > Terrestrial > Soil > Wetlands | place: USA...
TTCGCTCACCTCTACAACAATTACAGACCCCACGGCGCCCTTGGCGGACGAACCCCCAGCGAGTATCTCACCCTCACGAGCCAGGAGCCCCAGCCGTCTCATATGTACTGATCCCGGACACCGGCTTTACGGCGGAATACAACTGCGCCAGAATATGGCCGCGGGGCTCTGGGTAGGGGTTTTGACATGGCAAGGCATCTTTACCGCGCGATGCTTCGCGCCGTCCCTATTATTAGCTTTATTGGCTTAATCACACCGGCGCTGGCGCAGCAACTAACCACGCTCTACCGCTTCCCGGGCGGTGCCAACGGCAACTTTCCACGTGGCGGCCTCGCCATGGATGTTGCCGGTGATCTTTACGGCACCACCCGTTACGATGGCAATTGCTCGACCTGCGGCATCGTCTACAAGCTCACTCCTCCGGCGCCGGGAAAGACTGCCTGGACCTACAAGGTCGTACACGACTTCCTGCTCTCCGGCGGCGGCATAGACCCGATCTCACCGCTCACCGCTTTCAACAATGTGCTGTACGGCACTGCGGCGGGAGGCGGCGATCCAATGTGTGGATGTGGCGTCATATTCAGCGTCACGGCTACAGACGTGTACAAGAATCTGCATACGTTCGATCCCTTTGTTCCGAATCAGCAAAATAGCCAGTGGCCGCAAGGCACGACGCCGATCGGAGGATTGCTGATCGACAGCGATGGCACGATGTATGGGACCACCGACTCTGGCGGCACCGGCGCCGCCGGGACCGACGGATCGAATGGCGCCGGCATCATCTACAAGATCAGCACAGGTGGTAGCGGCTTTACGAAGCTGCACGACTTCGACGGATCCTTGAATAGCGGGCCGCAGGGCGAAATGATTTTCGGCGCCGACGGCGCCATTTACGGCACTCAGTATGGAGGCGGCAAATATAATCAAGGCGTTATCTTTAGGATGACCAAGGCCGGCAGTTATCAGGTGCTGTACGATTTCCTGGGCGTCAACCAGCCGGGCGGCTCGCACGACGGCGCCCAACCGGAAGGCCGCCTCGCGCTCGGTCCCGACGGAACCATCTATGGCACGACATCGTTCGGCGGCAGTCCGTCCGGCTATGGCACGGCCTGGTCGATCAAGCTCGTCAACGCCAAGTGGGTCTACACGCAACTCTACATTTTCGGCAGCGCCGGAAACCTGCCGCATAGCGGGTTGATTATGGGCAAGGACGGCGCCCTATACGGCACCGGCGCCGGCGGCGGAGCCTATCAGAGCGGCGTGATCTACCGTTTGCTGCCCCCCGCGACATCGGGCGGGACATGGACGTACCAGTTGCTGCACAGCTTCATCGGCCGAGACACTAACGGTGACGATCCCTACGGCGATCTGCTCTACGCCAACGACAAGTTTTACGGCGAGAACCTGACTGGCGGGGACATTACTGATTGTTCCAGCGCACCCGGCGGCTGCGGGACAGTGTTCCAGTACAGACCGCCGCACGCTCTGCACGATTTTACCCCGGACGCCAGAAGCGACGTGCTTTGGCGCAATACGTCGAGCGGCGCCGTCGAGATCTGGAAGATGAATGGAGCGCTGGCGCCATCATTCCTCAGTGCCGGCTCGGCGGCGACGACCTGGAAGATCGCCGGAACGGGCGATTTCGATGATGACGGCATCGCCGATATTCTCTGGCGAAACAGCAACGGTCAGGTTGTGGTCTGGCTGATGAACGGCGCGCAGAAAAAGACGTCCAATGTGGTCGGCTCGGCGGGCAGCGATTGGACGATCGCCGGAACGGGTGACTTCGACGGTGACAACAAGACCGACATACTCTGGCATCAGACCAGCACCGGTAACGTGATAATCTGGAAGATGAATGGCGTTGGAGCGCCGAAATACCTCAACGCCGGTTCGGCCACCACCGACTGGCAGATTGCCGGCGTCGGCGACTTCGACGGCGACGGCATGGCTGACATTCTCTGGCGCAACAAGAACAATGGCCAAGTGGCAATTTGGTTGATGAATGGCGCACAGAAAAAGATGTCGGCAGCGGTCGGCTCGGCGACCAGCGATTGGAAGATTGTTGGCGTCGGCGACTTCGACGGCGACGGCAAAAGCGACATTCTTTGGCATCAGACCAGCTCTGGCAAAGTGTCGATCTGGAAGATGAATGGCGTTGCGGCGCCCAAATTCCTCAATGCCGGCTCGGCAACGACCGACTGGCAAATCGCCGGAACGGGAGACTTTGACGGCGACGGCAGGAGCGACATTCTCTGGCGCAACAGCAATGGTCAGGTGGCGGTCTGGTTGATGAACGGCGCGCAGAGAAATTCGGCCAAAACCATCGGCAGCGCGACAAGCGACTGGACTATCCAGCCGGAATGAACAAGGGCGACGCGGTTTATTCCAGCAGGCCGAAGATCGAAGCTGAGGCAAGAACCCGAGCAGAACTGCTAAACCCCGGCCCACATGCGGCCGGGGTTAAGTACGCGCTTGGGGTCGAAGCTCTCCTTCACCCGCTTGCTGAGCGCGGCGAGCGCAGGCGCCTCCGGCTCGAAGACATCGACCGAAGCGCGTATGGAGGCCGGCGCGCGTACCAGCATGGCATGGCCGCCGAGGCTCCCGATCGCGCCGCGAATAGCGGCCGCGTCGGGCGCGTTTTCGAACGGCATCGCCACCCAGATCAGGCCGCCAGCCCAGTCGTAGAACATCTGCGCCGCCGGCGTAATGCGGTCGACGATCTCATGGGCGCGGCCGGGCACCGTCGATATCCGCCACAGCGGTCGCGCCTGCGCGGCGGCGCCGGTAAAAGGCTTGACCTCGCGGATGCTGCGCCAGAGAACGCGCGAGGCTGTCTCGTCCAGAATGGCGACCGGCCCGAACGGCCGAAGCAGCGCGGCGAGCGTTTCCCGGCGGTGCGCGACAGAAGGCGCAAATCCCTCCAGGCGCAGCACAGTGGTCGCCTCGGGCTGATCGAGCCCGTCGAAGCGGGAGGCCACGTGATCGGGCAGATGAGCCGCCCCGGAAACGTCGTACGGCGATCCCGTGGCCGCCGCCATCGCCTGCGCGGCCTTGGCGTCGTTGAGGCCGCTGACGATCACCGTCGCCTCGGTTTCCGGCTTGGGCACCACCTTGACGGTGATCTCGGTCATGGCGGCAAGCGTGCCCCAGGAGCCGGCGATGAGCTTGCACAGATCGTAGCCGGTCACGTTTTTGACCACCCGGCCACCCGACTTGATGCTTTCGGCACGGCCCGTAACAGCGGCGACGCCGAGGAAATGATCGCGCGCGGCGCCCGCTTTGATGCGGCGTGGTCCGGAGAGATTGGTCGCAATGACTCCGCCAATTGTGCCGCGGTCGGCGTCGAGCCCCAGCACCGGCCCGTAATCCATCGGCTCAAAGGCGAGCTGCTGGCTGTTCTTGTCGAGCAACGCCTCGATCTCGGCAAGCGGTGTGCCGGCCTTGGCCGAAAGCACCAGCTCATCCGGCTCGTAGAGCGTGACACCGGAAAGGCCCGACAGGTCGAGGGTGATATCGGTCTGGCTTGGCCGGCCGATCCGGCGCTTGGAGCCCTGCCCGACGATTTCCAATGACTTGTCATCGCCGAGCGCCCAGCGCACGGCCTCCTCGACCTCCTTGGCGTCGCGCGGTTTGAGTGTGTCGGCCATCGAGCCGCTATATCATTCCGCAGCGTCGGCCGCAGATAGGCAACGCGCAAATGCCGGCATGATTTCGCCGGCGAAGCGGCGCAATTGCTCCTTCCCGCCGGCGACGGTGAGCAGGATGTACGCCACGCCGGCTTGCTGCAAGGCTTCGAGCATAGCGGCGATTTCATCGGGCGTGCCGTAGAGCGCGTGCTCCTCGGTGGCGCCGGCCTTGGCGGCATAGGCGAGCACGTGTGAGCCGGTGCCGCCTTTGCCGTCAGGCGCACGCGCGACGTCGACGGTGCGCTGGGTGTAGGCGGCTTGGCGCCTGAGCGCAGCTTCCTTATCAGCACGGTCCTTGGCGACGTAGAGCTGACGCGCCACCGTCACCTGCATCGGATCGAAGCCGCGGCCGTGCGCCAGACGCTCGGCCTTGTAGAGAGCGATGCGCTCGCCGATCGTCGCGGGCGAAGCGTACTGGTCGAGGATGAGGTTGAAGCCGCGCGCGGCGGCGCGGCGGATCGAGGCCTCGCTGCCGGCGGCGACCCAGAACGGCGGATGCGGGCTCTGCGCCGGCGGCGGCTCGACGACGATGTCCTCGAAATGCCAGAAGCGGCCGCGATGCGAGAAGCGCTCGCGGGTGGTCCAGGCGCGCATCATGACTTCGATCGCCTCCTCGAAGCGCGCATCCGCTTCCTCCGGCGCGATTTGGAAACCCCTGAATTCGCTGTGCCGGTAACCTTTGCCGATGCCGAAATCGAAGCGTCCGTTCGAGATCAGATCGAGCGTCGCCGCCTGCTCGGCGAGCAGCACAGGATTGTGCCAAGGCAGCACTAGCACCGCGGTGCCGAGCCGCAGCCTCGTCGTACGCATGGCGAGCGCGGCGAGCAGCATCGGCGTGGCGGAGGCCTGGTTCCAGCCGGTGAAATGGTGCTCGACCGCAAAGCTGGAATGGAAGCCGAGCGCTTCGGCCTCGACATTGAAGTCGAGATAGTCGCGGAAGCCCTGGCCGGTTTCCGGACCGAACCCGGGCGCATCGGCTTTGGGGGAGCAGAAGAGGCCAAAACGCATAACCCATCATAGCGCCCGGCGAACAACCGTGCGACCCTCAAAAAGGATTGAATAGCCCCAACAAAATGGCTATTATAGCCTTATGAAAAGGGCCAGCATTACCGAAGCCAAGAACAACTTCAGCAAGCTGATCGACGGTGTCAAAGCGGGCACGCCGGTCTTGATCATGGACCGCGGCCGTCCCGTCGCACGGCTTGAGCCCGTCACCGGCGGCGCTGACGCCGACGATACCGGCCGCCTGGCCCGTTTGATCCGCGACGGAATCGTGAGGCCGAGCCGAGGCCCTGGTCTTCCCAAGAGTTTCTTCAGCGAACCGCTGCCTCGCTCCAAAGGCGGCATATCCATCCTCGACGCATTGCTGGAAGAGCGTCGGGAAGGCCGATGAAATTCTGGGACGCGTCTGCGATCGTGCCATTGCTGATCGCAGAACGCAGCAGTCCGTCCCTTCGTGCAATCCTCGCTGATGACCCGCTCATGCTCGTCTGGTGGGCGACCCAAATCGAATGCGTCTCGGCGCTGACGAGGCTCGAACGTGAGGGGCTTTGCGATGCGCAGACCGCGAGGGCAGGCCACAAGCGTTTGAGCCAGTTGCTTGCCAACTGGCAAGAAATCGATCCGAGCGACGAAGTACGGGAAACGGCGGCGCGTTTGCTGCGCGTTCATCCGCTGCGCGCGGGCGACGCGCTGCAGCTTGCGGCGGCTTTCGTGGCAGCGAGCGGCCGTCCGTCGTCGCTGGATTTCGTCGTGCTCGATGAGAGACTGGCGACGGCGGCGCACAAGGAAGGCTTTGCGCTGGTCGAGGTCACCGCAAGCGAATAGCCGCGCCAGAGGCCGACATCACACGTGCGGCTTGGAAATAAAGAGGCCACCAACTGAGGCGGCCTCGACTGCTCGATGAACTCGACCTTACTGACCCGGCGCGGCGGAAAATGGCATTGGATTGGCGTCGGAGTGCGGCAGTTCGGCGCCCATATGAGGGTTGGTTTGGTCGGACTACTTGTAGTAACCGACGCCGCATCCTAAGCCGGCGACCGCGGTAACTAAGCTCACCTTCGGCACCCACGCCTTGTCAGCGCCGGCCTTGGGAGCATTGTAGCTGACCTCATTGATCTGGCCCTCTTTCGCCTCGTCATAGAGCCTTGGGCCATACAGGTCGCCCGTAGGGTCCTTAAATGTCCTCACATCCTTGCCGAGCAACTGCTTTACGTTGAGATTGGCATTCGCGACAAGGAGTCCGTCGCTGAGATTGAAGCAGAACGGATAGATGTCGCCAACAAGGAAGCCGTTTTCGTCCTTGTTGATCTGGTCGAGCGTCTTGACCTTATCGGCTTTGATCGCCGCAATGGTCTTTTCAAGCATGGCCCTAGCGTCCGTCGCAGTACCTTGCGCGAATGCCGCAGTCGAGAACAAGACAGCCATGGCGCCTAGCGCGCCAATCACGAGTTTACGAAACATGGATATTCCTCCCTGCTCTTCGAGCAATTTGCGATTGTCATGCAGCGTGCGAAGGACGCGTAGGCGTCCCCCGCGCGCCAAACACCCGCGATTTAAAACGCGTCAGGCCAAAAGCCTGAGGCCTGCCAAAAGTTGCTGATGCCTGCCGACGGCACACGCGCTGCCGGTTCGCACGAACGGACATTCGGCACGCCCGTCTCGGCAGCTCGGCACAAAGCTTATCTAAGTTTTGCGACCACGGCCAATGTCGCAATTGGACAATGGCGGCATTTTATATTTTGTTTATGTCGTCCGCTATGGGTCAAACGCTGCATAGCAATTCAGCCTCAGCGCAGACTTTTGTCCGCTGTTGGTTCGATAGCGACGTTTCAGAGCGTGGTTTTGGGAGGAAACAGCAAGTGCTGCACCTGCGGGAGCCCGCCCGCGTTCAAGGGTTAGTACCTACTCCACCGCCCTGCGGCCAACTGCTGCGACGCCGCGAATTGTCGCGATGGGCCAATCGGCGACATTAGGCAACCCGGGTCTAGTTCACAGTTCTATCCGAGAGCACATTGTAGGCCGCCAAAGGACGGCGAATGCCCTTTAGCACGAACTCCCCGACCGGCTCGACCGCAACGGCGTTTTCGACTTTCGTGAGCACCCGAGGGCTGATCAGGATTTGCCCAGGTTCTGCCTCATCGCAAAGCCGGGATGCAACATTAGATACTGTGCCAATCGCGGCATAGTCGAAGCGTCCCTCGAAGCCAATCGTGCCGAGCGTGGCGAACCCGTGCGCAATGCCAATGCCAAACCCAATGTCGTGACCCCAGCGACGCCAGCTTTCGGTTAGTGCACCAATCGCATTTCGCATTTCGAGTGCCATAAGCACGGCCTGCAACGTCGGATTTTCTACCGGAACCGGGTCGTTGAATACGACCATCACACCATCGCCAGCATAGCGTTCAAGCGTACCACTGTACTTGATAATTATCTGTCCGATTGCTGCATGATAGTCGCGTAGCAGTGCCATCACATCTTCCGGCTCCGAGCTTTCGGAAAAACCCGTAAAACCACGCAGGTCGCAAAATAGCGCGGTAATCTCGCGACGGTGGCTTTCGAGTTGTTTCTCCGCCCCAGAAGCAACGATCAGGTCAGCGACCTGCGGCGGAAGGAAACGTCGCAGCCTCCCCATTCGTTCGATTTCGCTTACTTGGTCAGCGACACGCTGTTCGAGCTGTTGGTTCAGCTTGTTGAGATCGTTGAGCAGCCGCGCGTTCTCGATGGCGATGACGGCCTGCGCGGCGAAGTTCTGGACTAGTTCGATCTGCTTATTGGTGAACGGGTAGACCTCGGTTCGATAAATAGAGATAGCCCCGATCAGTTCGTCACCCTTCAACATTGGCACGCTGATATGGGAGTGCGCGCCGGCGAGTTTGGCGGAGAGCGGTTTAGTCTTTTCCGCTGCCGCATCGATCACGTTGACTGTCTTTTTCGTGTTGCGCATTCGGTCGAGAGGATTCCCCAGCGGTGGCACAAATGGCTTGAGTAGCAGCGCCTCGACGAGGGTACTTGGTGCGCCGACCATCACCTGCGTGAGGAACGATCCATCGCCTGGACGGTAGAGCATGAGCATGCCGAACTTGGCATCGCAGATGCTCAAGGCGTTATCGAGCATCACGTCAAATACTGGCTGCAGATTACCCTGTGAGTTGGAGATGGCTTTGAGTATCTCTAATGTTGCGGTCTGCCGCTCCAGCGACTCGGTCAGATCGTCGGTGCGCTGACGCAGCTCGCTGAGCAGCCGCGTGTTCTCGATGGCGATGACGGCCTGGGCGGCGAAGGTCTGCAACAGATCAATCTGCCTAGCGGTGAACGGGCGCACCCGATGACGGTAAACCGCAATGACGCCGATTAGGTCGTCTTCTTTAAGAATTGGAACGGCGGCAACTGAGCGGACTCCACCTAATTGGGCCACGTCTCTAAGTTTGAAATTTGGATCGTCTAAGACATCAGATATTTGAACAGGTTTCTTTTCCTTTATCGCCCTAGCGACTGCCGTGCCACGTTCTAGGTCGACTGCGTGCTCCAACATGTATTTCTCAAAATCAGGTGAGAAACCGTGACTTGAAACCTGTTGGTAGGTCTCTCCGAATTTGCGATTCATCGACGCCATCTCGGCCTCGCATAGGTGCGCGGCGGATTTGACCAGAGTATTCAAAACGGCCTGAAGATCGAACGTGGATCGACTAATGATTTTGAGAACTTCCGAGCTCGCCGTCTGCTGCTCCAGCGCCTCATCTCGCTCGCGTGTTAGCTGTGCGATCTTTTTGTCTTCGCTCTCAGCGGATGAGCGAGAATTATGCACGCCCTTTGGCACACGGCGTCTCAAGGTCGTGCGACGTTGCACTTTTACTATTTTGTCGCGCCGTCTCATGGTTGCCCTAGAAGGAGGAGACAGCATCGTACCAATTAAATCGAGCTCTGGAAGGGACTTCCTTGCCGGCCGACGTCGCCTTTGGGTCAAACGCTGCATAGCAATTCAGCCTCAGCGCAGACTTTTGTCCGCTGTTGGTTCGATAGCGACGTTTCAGAGCGTGGTTTTGGGAGGAAACAGCAAGTGCTGCACCTGCGGTAGCCCGCCCGCGGTCAAGGGTTAGTACCTACTCCACCGCCCTGCGGCCAACTGCTGCGTTGCCGCGAATTGACGCGTTGGGCCAACAAGCGGACTCATGCACTGCAATAAAAAGCATCGCTATTCGATCACCTCGTCGGCGCGCAGCAACAACGACGGCGGGATCGTGAGGCCGAGCACTTTTGCCGTTTTCAGGTTGACGTAAAGGTCGAATTTATCTGGCTGCTCGACGGGAAGATCGCTCGCCGCCGTCCCCTTCAGGATTATATCGACGTAATCCGCAGCGCGTCGGTAAACGATGTTCAGGCGTGGCCCGTAGGCAATGAGAGCACCGGCCCGCGCAAAATCCTTGTAGATCGAAACAACCGGCAGCGAATGCTTAGCCGCCAGATCGAGGATTTGCCGTCGTTGCTTTGTGATCGCCCCATCATCCATGACGAAGAGCGCCTCGATGCGAGCACGCGCTGCGGTGTCGAATACGCCCGCATAGTCTTTCGGGTCGCCGACGGGGAGAAGCATGACTTGTAGGCCCAACTGCATTCCTCTCGATTTGACCGCATTCGCGACGACCAACGCGCCAGAATTGTCGCCCTTATAAAGAGCGCCTAGCCGTGAAAGCGTCGGAATCGCCTCATGCAGCAATTCGATGCCCTTGGCCCCGAGCACGTCGGGCATGAAGCTCAACCCGGTAACGTTGCCTCCGGGGCGAGCAAGACTGGCTACGAGGCCGGATTTCACGGGATCGGCCACTCGCATGACGACAATGGGAACGCTTTTAGTGGCCTTCTTGGCGGCTTTGGCCGCTGGCGTATTGACGGCCACGATAACATTCACTCTGAGCCGCAGGAGATCATTTGCCAAGGCGGGAAGTTGCTCGCTTCTTCCCGCTGCATTCCGCACCTCCATGCCGATGGTTTTTCCCTCGACATAGCCGAGTTTGTGCAGTTCGTCTCGGAAAGTTTCCAGCAGCCCGGGTTGCAGGTCCTGGGCGAGAACACCAACCAGATGCGCCGGTCTCGTTTGTTGTGCCGACGCGACGAGCGGCCACGCTGTCGCTGCACCGCCCAGAAGCGTAATGAACTCGCGTCGCCTCATATTAACCCCTAAGCTCAGAAGCCGGCATCATACCGGCTCAAACTAGCACTTTTATAGGGGCTAAAAACTCCCTGACCGCGCACCAGCCGATGAGACCGGCCGCGGCGAGCGCACGCCACGGGTCGAGCAGCGCCGACAGCTCGATGTTAAGCCGCGCCACCATCTTATCCACGGCACATTCTCTCTACGCGCGGTCGCCATGCGCGCCCGTCCGCTTCACCTTCGCGCCCTCTGGCCTCTCGCCTTGCCGAAGCCAAGGCATCCTTGCCGAGCCTATGACCGCGCTCGCGCGGCACCTACTCTAAAGTCAGCTCAGTGCACGGCCTATTGACACGCGGGCAGTGATCCGATGATCGAAAAGCTCGTGGCGAACACGTTGCTCGCGAAGCAGTTGCCGCTGCCGAACGACAGCAGCGAAAGATCGCCGGCCGCGAACGCGAACGGACCCGGTGTGGGCTTTGTTCCGTTGTGGATCAGCAGATTGTGCGCGATGCGGTTATTGGTTGCGGCCTGATCCGCAACAAACTGTGACGTTGCGTCGGGATTGCTAGAACAGTCAAAATTCGTACCCGCAAATGCAACACACACGTCGACAACAGCAATGCCGGTGAGGTTATTGTTCGCAACGCGGTTGTTCGTGATATGCGAGTAGTCCACGCCGAAGGCAAGGACCCCGGTACCTGACGGCAGGAAGCCAAGAATTGTCGTTGGCGAAGCACTATTTACGCGATTGTTGTCGTGGATCGAGTTATCTTGAATGACGATGTGTTTGGCACCAGGGTGACTTGCGAAAAGACGTGGCAACAAAAACATTCCCAAGCCTACCGAATTGTTACGGCTTTCGTTATTTGACAACACTATGCTGTCACTGTTCGAAACCTCGAAGCCAACCACGTTGTTTTCGACGAGGTTGCCAGTGACTAGCACGTTATCTGACGTCTCCACCCAGATGCCGGTATCGCCCGAGCCCGTTGCTAGGCTGTGACTGATAACGCCGTTCTTCGACAGGGTTGGAAAGATGCCGTAGTTCTTGTTGTTCACGGATTCGACATCGACGATGGAAAATCCTTCGATGTTTTCCGTGAAGAGGCCGTTGTTGTTGAACGCATGTATGGTCATGCCGCTGATCGAAAACCCGGACATCATTGGGCCGCGCGGGCCTGAGACGGGGTTTACGCCAGATCGCAACGGAAACGGGGGGGCTAGGCTCGTGTGGCAGCTCATGCAAGCGGTGCGTTCCGCAGGAACAACCACAATTCCGTTGTGCTGGTTGCCGGAGTTTTCGAGCACCACGCGGGCTGTTGGTGTCGAAAGACCTACCAAGTGCACAGGAGCGGTGATGTTGAGGCCGTTCGTTGCGTCGGCGGTTTCGTGATACACCCCGGGCAGAATGAAGATGAATCCGCCGGGGGCGGCGTGGTCGATGGCTGATTGGATGGACTCGCCCGGGTGAACCGTCTGGATCAGGATGTCACGCGGACCCGCGGCTGACGCAGGCGCGGACCCTGCTAAAAGAGCTGTTCCGAGGCCGACGACGAGGAAGCGAAGATCAATCTGCGGGCAGTAGGTCATGACGCGCGTCTTCCCTCGGATTGCCGCCCGTTGATTGGAACTTTTGTTCCACTCGGTGTCAAGGGCACCTCCAACGCGAGCGGCCCACACCAGGCCAGCATGAGGCGGGCTGACGACACCAGCACCAAGTCGGGTTCGGCTCATTCGCTACCGACCAAGCCGATTTCGCATCGCGGTCCGTTTCCGCTTGGCCCCAACAACAGGCGTTTGCTGCGGGGCCGACGACCGCCGGCCGTCCGGCTCGCATCGATACAGCCGCAGCTGCGCGCTAACGAGTCCGGACGTCAAAACCGCGGAATATCCGGGAACGGCAGCTTGCCGCCGGAAATGTGCATACGGCCCAATTCGGCGCAGCGGTGCAGCGTCGGGAATACCTTGCCGGGATTAAGCAGACCCTTCTCGTCGAAGGCGCATTTGACGCGCTGCTGCGCGGCAAGATCGATCTCCGAGAACATCACCGGCATCAGGTCGCGTTTCTCGATGCCGACGCCGTGCTCGCCGGTCAACACGCCGCCGACTTCAACACAGAGCTTGAGAATAGCGGCACCGAACTTCTCGGCGCGATCGAGCTCGCCCGGCTTGTTGGCGTCGTAGCAGATGAGCGGATGCAGATTGCCATCGCCGGCGTGGAAAACGTTGGCCACCCGCAGCTGGTATTCCTCCGACATGTCACTGATCGCCGCCAAGACCTGCGGCAGCTTGGCGCGCGGAATGGTGCCGTCCATGCAGTAATAGTCGGGCGTGATGCGCCCGACACGCACCGTAACAAACAGCATCTCTATTCGATCACCTCGTCGGCGCGGGCAAGCAATGTCTGCGGGATCGTTACTCCGAGCGCCTTTGCGGTTTTCAAGTTGATGACCAGATCGAATTTGGTTGGCTGTTCCACGGGCAGGTTGCCCGGATTAGCGCCCTTCAAGATGCGATCCACATAGTAGGCCGCCCGGCGATACAAGGCGGAAAGGTTCGGCCCATAGGCTAAAAGTGCTCCAGCCTCGGCAAATGTCTTGTACTGCGATACGACAGGCATTGAGTGTTTCGCCGCCAAACTTAGGATTTCACCTCTGTGTTCGGTAGCGACCGCTTCCTCAATCACAATGAGCGCCTCGACCCGACCGCTGGTTGCAGCCTGGAAAGCGCCGGTGAGGTCGGCCGATCTATGAACTGGGAGCAGCATGAGCTCGAGGCCGAGCTCTCGGCTCGCAACTTTCATTGCGCTCACGACCATTTCTGAGCCGGCGTTAGGTTGGTACCAAAGGATGGCCACTCGGGAAACGCTAGGGAGAGCCTCTTTGAGCAGCGCGAGGCGTTTTCCACTTAGCTCGTCAACCATGAAGCTTAAGCCGGTAATATTCCCGCCCGGCCTGGGGAGACTGGTTACGAGGCCGCTTTTTACCGGGTCAGCGATGCGTGTCATGACAATGGGGATCGTCGCGCTCGCCTTCTTGGCGGCCTGCACTGACGGTGTATTGATGGCAACGATCACATCGACTTTAAGCGCCACCAATTGATTAGCGAGCGCCGCGAGGCGTTGGGCGTATCCTTCAGCGCTCCGGACCTCAAACGCGATGTTTTGCCCTTCGACGTAACCAAGCTGCCGGAGCCCTTGACGGAAAGCCTCAAGGAATCCGGGGGGCGGAAGTTCCGGGCATAGAATGCCAATTCGGTACCGTTTACCGGTCCGCTGCGCGCGCGCCACGAGCGGCCATGTCGCCGCCGCACTGCCGAGAGCCAGGATGAATTCGCGCCGCCTCATTGCCTTCCCCAGGGGTTAGGACAAGGCATCATACCGGCTCAAACTAGCACTTTTATAGGGGGCTAAAAACTCCATCAAAACCATTGCCGCAGTGCACAGCCAATTTCACATGTGGCTCAATCGCGACCGACTAAGCCGGCGTCGCCTGTCGACCCGCTTCCGCTTGGCCCCGATGACGAACATTTGCTGCCGGCCCGGCGACAGCCCGCCATTCGGCTTGCATCAATGTAGCCGCAGCTGCGTACCAACGAGTCCGGGCGTCAAAACCGCGGAATATCCGGGAACGGCAATTTACCGCCAGAAATGTGCATGCGGCCCAATTCGGCGCAGCGGTGCAGGCTCGGGAACACCTTGCCGGGGTTGAGCAGGCCCTTCTCGTCGAACGCGCATTTGACGCGCTGCTGAGCAGCGAGATCGATTTCGGAGAACATCACCGGCATGAGGTCGCGTTTCTCGACCCCGACGCCGTGCTCGCCGGTCAACACGCCGCCGACTTCAACACAGAGCTTGAGAATAGCGGCACCGAACTTCTCGGCGCGATCGAGCTCGCCCGGCTTGTTGGCGTCGTAGCAGATGAGCGGATGCAGATTGCCATCGCCGGCGTGGAAAACGTTGGCCACCCGCAGCTGGTATTCCTCCGACATGTCACTGATCGCCGCCAAGACCTGCGGCAGCTTGGCGCGCGGAATGGTGCCGTCCATGCAGTAATAGTCGGGCGTGATGCGCCCGACGGCCGGGAACGCGGCCTTTCGCCCGGCCCAGAACAGGAGCCGCTCTTCCTCTGAAGTCGAGACCTTGCAGGAGATCGCGCGGTGGTCCTTGGCAATCCGCTCGATGCGCTCGATCAGGTGATCGACCTCCGGCGACGGCCCATCGACCTCGACGATCAGCAGGGCCTCGACGTCGAGCGGATAGCCGGCATGGACGAACTCCTCCGCCACTTTGATCGCCGGCTTGTCCATCATCTCCATACCGCCCGGGATGATACCGGCGCCGATGATCGCCGAGACGCATTGGGCGGCATCCTCGTTGGACGGAAAGCCGACCAGCACGGCTCGGGCGCATTCGGGCTTCTTGAGGATGCGTACGGTGACTTCGGTCACCACGCCGAGCAGGCCTTCGGAGCCGGTGACCAGGCCCATGAGGTCGTAGCCTCCCGCATCGAGATATTTGCCGCCAATGCGCAGCACCTCGCCGTTCATCAGCACCAGCTCGCAGCCAAGCACATTGTTGGTGGTCATGCCGTATTTCAGGCAGTGCACGCCGCCGGAATTTTCCGCCACATTGCCGCCGATGGTGCAAGCGATCTGCGAGGACGGATCGGGCGCGTAGTAGAACCCTTCATGGGCCACAGCATTGGTGACCGCCAGATTGGTGACGCCGGGCTCGACCACGGCCACCCGGTTGGCAAAATCGATCTCGCGGATGCGATTGAACTTGGCCATGCCGAGCAGCACGCCGTCGGCAAGCGGCAACGCGCCGCCGGACAGCGAGGTGCCCGCCCCGCGCGGCACCACTTTGATGCCCTCGCCGTGGCAATAACGCAGCACGGCCGCGACCTGTTGCGTGGTCTCCGGGAGCACCACCACCATGGGCAACTGGCGGTAGGCGGTCAGGCCGTCGGTTTCGAAGGCCCGCAGTTCGCGCTCTGCGGCGATCACCCCCTCCCCCGGCACGATGCTCCGCAACGCCGCCACGATGCCTTGGCGCCGCTTGAGCACCTCGCCATCCGCCTCAACCATCCGCACTGTCATAAGGACGTGTCTCCTGCCGGAATTGCCGTTCCCACGATACTGCGATTTGACGCTTAATATATAGGGCTGGCAAAAGAAGACCCTAACGGGCCGGGCTCCGCGCAACGGCCTGTGGGAGGCGGCGAAACGTCACAACTGGGAGTGAAACATGAAAGCAGCAATGGCGATGGCGGTGCTGGTCCTGGCCGCGATGGCCCACAGCGCGCAGGCGCAGGACGCCGCGGCAGGCGAGCAGGTTTTCAAAAAGTGCATGCCGTGCCATTCCATCGGCCCGGGGGCCAAGAACAAGGTCGGCCCCGAACTCAACGGCATCGATGGCCGCCATTCCGGGACCGCTCCCGACTACAATTATTCCGAGGCCAACAAGAAATCCGGCATCACCTGGAATGAGCAGACCTTCAAGAAATATATCAAGAATCCGCGCGGCGACATACCGGGCACCAAGATGATCTTCCCCGGCGTCCAGAATCAGAAGCAAATCGACGACCTCTGGGCCTATCTCAAGCAGTTCGGCCCGGACGGCAAGAAGAAGGGTGGCTGAGGCGGCGCCTGCGCGCCGGTTTTCAGTGTGGGAGGAACGGTCTTTGACCTCTGTCAAAGCCGCAGCATGGTGCAACCTGCATCTTCACTACGCGAGCGAGCTGGCTCGGTCAGGAGTTTACAGTCATGATCAAGGATATTGTCGTCAATCTTGCGCTGGGCGATCACGACCCGGCGGGAAACTTCGCGGTCTCGGTGGGCGAGACGTTCGAGGCGCACGTGCTGGGCGTCGCCTTCGTCTATGACCCGGTGATCCCCGGCTCGGTCATGGGCAGCATCCCGCCGGAATTCCTCGAAGCTCAACGTGCCGAGGCGCAGAAGCAGGCGGACGCGGCGATCGCCCGCTTCGAGCACGGCGCCAAGCTTGCCGGCATTTCCTATGAGTCGCTTGCCGTCAACACCAGCATTGCCGGCGCCGCCGACCGGCTCGGCCGCCTGGCGCGGCGTTTCGACATTGCCGTCGTCGGCCAGCCGGAGCGCGAACAGTCGGCGCCAGCGGAAGTGGTGGATGAAGGCGTGCTGTTCGATTCCGGCCGGCCGGTAATCATGGTGCCGTTCATCCAGAAGGCGGGCTTGAGCCTTAACCGCGTGCTGGTGTGCTGGGACGGCAGCCGCGCCGCCACCCGCTCCATTGCCGATGCCATGCCGTTCCTGCAAAAGGCAAAACAGGTCGATCTGGTGATGGTCGCCGGCGGCAGGGCCAAGAGCGACGAAATCCCCGGCGCCGATATCGGCCAGCATCTCGCCCGCCATGGGCTGCACGTGGATGTCAAGCGTATCACGTCGCCGGAAATCGATGTCGCCTCGACTATCCTGTCCTATGCGGCGGATTGCAGCGCCGACATGATCGTGATGGGTGGCTACGGCCATTCGCGCCTACGCGAATTTGTGCTGGGCGGCGTGACCCGCGCGATCCTGGAGTCGATGACGGTGCCGACGCTGATGTCGCATTGAATTTACCGGCGGGAACGACAGCCTAGATCGCTGTCGTCCCCGCGAAGGCCGGGAACCTTACTCCGCAGCCGGGTCGACGATCTGTGGCTATGGGTCCCGGCCGTTGCTCCCAATCAAGTTGGGAATCGGCCCGGACGAAGCGGAGAGGCTATTGGATACCCGCCACGTGAAGCTGCTGGATGGAACGCCGGTGCTGATCCGGCCGCTCAAGATCGAGGACGCGGCGCTCTATCCGGATTTCCTGAAAGAAGTGACGGGCGAAGACTTGCGGCTGCGTTTTTTCGCCGCGATGCGCGAGGTCAGCCCGGCGCTGATCGACAAGCTCATCCACTACGACCCGAAGCGCGCCATGGCCTTCATCGCCATCGAGGAAGAGACCGGTCGCATGCTCGGCGTGGTGCGGCTGCATGACGACACCGACGGCGAGAATGCGGAGTTCGCGATTCTTGTGCGCTCGCATCTCAAGGGGCATGGGCTCGGCTGGCTGATGATGAAGCACATGATCTCCTACGCCAAAGAGAAGGGACTGAAGAACGTGAGCGGGCAGGTGCTGGAGGAAAACGCCACCATGCTCACCATGTGCGCCGAGCTCGGCTTCCATTTCGCCGACGAGGCGAGCGAGCCTGGCGTGAAGGCGGTGATCCTCCCGCTCAAAGAGGTGCCGGCTGAGGCTGCCGATTGACGCGTATCGCGTAAATCAGGGCATCTTGCACTGCGCCACGAGCCCGCGGGCGCGCGCATCGATCACGCCGAGGGCCCGCAGCGCCAATAACGCCGCGCTCTGTGCCGCAGCCAACGCGTTTCCGTCGTCGCTTCCGGCGGTAGCCGCCCGCGGACTAATCAGCCCTTCGACCAGCGCGCCGAGCACAGCCGCTGCCGCGAGTGCCACATCCTGATCCGGCAAGTGTCCGCCGGCGATCGCCGCGCGAATGCGCGCGGCAAGTTCCGCGCGCAGGGCATTGCGAAACCCAAGCCGCGCGGCATCGACCTCCGGGTCGACCGCCTCGCCGATGACCGCCCAAGTGAGCCGCCGCTTGGCAATCGAGCCGGCGGCGAAAGCGAAAATCGCCGCCGCCAGCGCCGACAACGGACCTGGCGCGGCGTCGGCTGCCGCGCGCATGGCGGCGATGTCGTGCTCCGCGACCGCCGCGACCAAGTCGCGCACCAGGTCGGACTTGGAGGGGAAGTACCTATAAACCGTGCCGGCGGCGATACCGGCCCGCTCAGCCACGGCGGCGATCTGCACCGCGCTCATACCGCCCTCGCCGGCGATGGAGGTCGCGGCGGCGAGGATGGTCCGCTCTCGTGCAGCCAGCCGGCGGACCACATTTTCGGTGCGGCGATAGGGCATGGGAATGAGTGAATGGTGATTCAGGCCCGAGAGGCAAGCCATCTCTGCCACTCGCCCTGGGAAGGGCCGGTCAGGGGAAAACGTGAATAATCCGCTCCACCTCCCGCCCGGCCCACCTCATCCCAAGAGTCGTTTTGTGCCTTATCCCCGATGCGTTCCGGAAACTGCGCCGCCGCCGGCGAGTGCGTTTTCGCGCAGGGCGGTGAGCGTCGTCGTCGGGGTGATTGCTTCCGGGTCGATCTTCATGTGGATAATTGACGGCTTGCCGGAGGCGCGCGCCGCGGCAAAGGCCGCAGGGAAATCGTCCGTCTTTTCCACCAGCGCGCCGTAGCCGCCGAAAGCGAGCGCATAGGCGACGAAATCCGGATTATGCAACGCGGTGGCAATGACCCGGCCGGGATATTCGCGCTCCTGATGCATGCGGATGGTGCCGTAGAGGCCATTGTCGGCGACCAGCACAATAATCGGCAGCTTGTATTGAACGGCGGTCGCGAAGTCCTGCCCGGTCATCAGAAAATCGCCGTCGCCGGCAACGCAGACCACGGTGCGCTCGGGATAAAGCGTCTGGTTCGCCAGCGCCGCAGGAAAGCCATAGCCCATCGACCCCGCGGTCGGGCCCACCAGCCCGCCGAACTTGCGCACGTAATAAAAGCGGTGAATCCAGGTGGAGAAATTACCCGCGCCGAGCGTGACGATCGCGTCGCGCGGCAGGTTCGCGCGTAGCCAAACCATGATCTCGCCGAGATTGACCGCGCCCGGTACCGGGGTCGCCTTGTCCGACCAGGCCAGGAAATCGGCGTGCGCGGCCTCGCTCTCGCCGCGCCAGCGAATCTCATTCGGCGGCTGCAAGCCTTCAAGAGCGGCACAGAACGCGGTCGGCGAGGCGTTGATCGCCAGATGCGGGTGATAGACCCGCCCAAGCTCCTCGGCGCCGGGATGCACATGCACCAGTTTCATTTGCGGCTCGGGAATATCGAGCAACGTGTAGCTTTGCGACGGCATCTCGCTTAAGCGCCCGCCGATCAGCAATAGCAAATCGGCGCCTTTCACCCTCGCCAGCAGCTTGGGGTTCGGCCGAATGCCGAAATCGCCCGCATAACAAGGATGCAGCGCATCGAATAAATGGCCGCGGCGGAAGGTAGTGGCGACCGGCAACGCAAAGCGTTCGGCAAAGCGCATCAGCGCGCCGGTCGCGGCCTCCGACCAGCGGCTGCCACCGATGAGCGCGACCGGAGACTTGGCTGCCCACAAGAGTTTCTGCAGGCGGCTCATGTCTGTAAGGCCCGGCCAGGTCTCCACCGGCTCGAAGGCTGAGGCGTCCGCCACTGCGATGCGCTCGGTCAACATGTCCTCCGGCAGCGCGATCACCACCGGCCCGGGGCGGCCGTTGCAGGCGGCGTGGAAGGCACGCGAAACCAACTCGGGAATGCGCGCCGGATCGTCGATCTCGGCCGCCCACTTGGCGATCGAACCGAACACCGCGCGGTAGTCGAGTTCCTGGAACGCTTCGCGCTCACGCATTGATCGCGCGACCTGACCGACGAACACAATCATCGGCGTGGAATCCTGGCGGGCAATATGGATGCCGGCCGCGGCATTGGTGGCGCCTGGCCCGCGCGTGACGAAACAGATGCCGGGGCGGCCGGTCGCCTTGCCGACGGCTTCGGCCATCATGGCGGCACAGCTTTCGTGCCGGCAGACGGTGAGCGGGATCGAACGGTCGTGGAAAGCGTCAAGCGCGGCGAGATAGCTCTCGCCCGGCACGCAGAAGGCCTGACGCACGCCATGGACTACCAGCTGGTCGACCAGAATCTCGCCGCCGGTGCGCATGTTGGAAGTGGGTCGCATGCAAGAACTCCGGTGCCGCCGCCGCGGCAAGCTATAGAGGATCAAGGTCGCGGCTGCGAGTATGCTGACCCTCCCCCCGAGAAGCGGTGGGAGGGTCGCCTAAGTCAGCGCACGATCTTCGGCATCGCAATCGGCGGAGCGAACGGCGCCGATGTCATCAGCATGGTGTTCTGCTCGACGATATTGCCGGCCTTGGCATTCTCCGACAGGAAATGTTTCCAGTCCGGATCCTTCATCATGGCGGCGCGTTTTTGCTCGCGGTCGCCCGCGCTCTCATAGGCCCAGCAGTGCACCAGTGTGTTGAGCGCCCCGCTTTCCGCCACCAGGTAGCAGAGCGGCTCGCCCATGTAGCGCAGCTGCAACGGATAGCCGAGCTTGCTGTAGAGGTCGAGCTGCGCCGCCACGCGGCCAGGTACGATACGATAGGTGCGATGATCGATAATCACGGTGCGCCTCCCTTGCATTGACCGCCCAAACGCGGCAAGGCGCGCACTTTTCCGGCCGCGAGCCTCGCGGTCAATACACTTAAGGGCGCGGGGAAGCGCTCATCGGATTGTCGGCAACCAGGCGGCTATCCGAGCGCTGCTCGGCCGGCTTCTCGGAATGGGCGAGATTGCTTGCGCTGTTGACCAGCGCGAGATGCGACAAAGCCTGGGGAAAATTGCCGATCAGGCGGCGCTCGCGCGGGTCGTACTGCTCGCTCAGCAAGCCGACATCGTTGCACAGCGACAACAGCCGCTCGAACAGGCGCTCGGCCTGCTCGCGGCGCCCGGTCATGAGATAGGCATCGACCAGCCAGAAGCTGCAGGCGAGAAACATGCCCTCGCCGGCCGGCAGCCCATCATCGGATTTTTCCGTGTCGTAGCGCATCAGCAGCCCATCAACCATCAGGTCGCGCTCGATCGCCTCGATGGTGCCGATGATGCGCGGATCGTCGGGCGGCAAGAATCCGATCGCCGGCAACAACAGCAGGCTGGCATCGAGCTCCTTGGAGCCGTAAGCGCGCACAAAGCTGCACAATTCGTCGTCGAATCCGCGCTCGCAGACATCGTTGTGAATGTGGTCGCGGACCCTGCGCCAATCGTCGAGCGGCGCCGGCAGACCGTATTTTTCGGCGCTCTTGATCGAGCGATCGAAGGCAACCCACGCCATCGCCTTGGAATAGGTGAAATGCTCGCGCGCGCCGCGCACTTCCCAGATGCCTTCGTCGCGGTCGGCCCAGATCTTCTCCAGATGTGCGAGGAATTCCCGCTGCATGTCCCAGCCGGATTCCTCGGTCCCGAGGCCACCCTGGCGCGCCTGGTGCAGCGCGTCCATGACCTCGCCGAAAATGTCGAGCTGCAGCTGATTGTGGGCGGCGTTGCCGATGCGTACGGGGCACGAGTTCTCGTAACCCGGCAGCCAGGGCACTTCCCACTCGGTCAAGCGGCGCTCGCCGCGGATGCCGTACATGATTTGGATCTGCTTCGGGCTGCCGGCCGCCGCGCGCAGCAGCCAGTCGCGCCACATGTGCGCCTCGTCGTAGTAGCCGGCATTCATCAGCGCCAGCAGCGTCAAGGTGGCGTCGCGCAGCCAGCAAAAGCGGTAGTCCCAGTTGCGTTGCCCGCCGATGGACTCCGGCAGCGAGGTGGTCGGGGCCGCCGCCATCCCGCCCGTCGGAGCGTAAGTAAGCGCCTTGAGCGTGATCAGCGAGCGGGTGACCGCGTCATTCCAGGGTCCATCGATCTTGTTCTTGGCCGCCCACCCGGTCCAGAATTCCTCGGTCCCCCGCAATCGCTCTTCGGCGTCGATCGTTTCGGGCAGCGCCTGGTGCGAGCGGCAATAGCAAAGTACGAAAGGCACGCGCTGACCGGCCTTGACCGTGAAGCGGCCGACGGTCTTGAAGTTCTCGCCGCGCATGCGCACGGGCGAGCGCAAGGCCACCATGTCGGGGCCGGCGATGGCGCGCAATGTCGTGTCGTCGATGCGGGTGACCCAAGGCACGATCGCGCCATAGCCGAAGCGCAGCACGAACTCGCTGTGCATGGCGACGCTGCCGCGCTCGCCGACCACCAGGCGCACAAGGTGCGAGGTGTCTCCGCGCGGCGGCATGAAATCGATCAATGTGGCCGCGCCGTCGGCGGTTTCGAATTGCGTCTCCATGATCAAGGTGTTGGGGCGATAGCGGCGTACCACGCGCTTGACTTCGCCCTGCGGCGCGATCAGCCAACGGCCGTTGTTCGGCGTCCCCAGGAGCGCCGCGAAACAGGCATCGGAATCAAAGCGCGGCCAGCACAGCCAATCGATCGAGCCGTTGCGGCTGACCAGCGCGGCGCTGCCGAGATCGCCGATCATGGCATAGTCTTCGATGCGCGATGTCGTGGCGGGCTGCTTCGGGCTCATGCGGTGAAATCCACGACGACCTTGACGTCGTCAGGCTGGCGTTGAAAAGCCTCGCGCCAGCGCTCAAGCGGCACCCGGCGGGTGATGAGGCGAGCGAGCCACTTTTTGTCGGCCTTCGCCAGAGCCTCGGCAGCGGCATTGTAATGACGGCGATTGGCGTTGACCGAGCCGAACACCAAGTCGTTCTCCAACACCATTTCGCGATTGAGGTCGCCGATGTCGAAAGTGAGCTTGTGCCCGCCGGAAGAAACGCCGGCCAGACAGACCACGCCATTGGCTGCGGTTTTGCGGATTGCATTGAGCACGACCGAGCCGGCGCCGGTGCACTCGATCACGATGTCGGGCTTAACGCCGCCGAAGTCGCCGGTGTGGTAGGTGGCCCCCATATCGCGGACCAGCGCCGGCTTGAGACCCGCGGTGGCACGGTCGAAGACGTGCATCTCATAGCCGTGCTGGACGCCGATCAGCGCCGCCAGCAATCCGACTGGACCGGCGCCGGTAATGAGCGCGACCGAGCGCGGCCCAAAGGCAGCTCGCTGTCCGACACGCTCGACCTGCTCCCAGGCCTTGGCGACAACGCTCGTCGGCTCCAAGAGGACGCCCAGCATGTCCAGGCCCGGCACGAGTTTTACGAGAAACTCCGGCTCGACGCGGAACTGCTCCGAGCCATAGCCGTTGCGCTGCTTGATGCCGCGCTCGGTGTAGCGGCCATTGCTGCACATGTCCCACTCGCCGGCGCCGCAGGCAGGGCACGGCACCGGATCGGGCCGCCGCACGAAGCCGACAACCAGATCGCCCCGCGCAACGCCGCAGCCCTGCGGTGCCTCCTCGACGCGGCCGAGCGATTCGTGGCCGATGACGAGGCGTTCCTGGCCGACCGGCGCCCAGCCGTAGTCGCCGTCGATGATTTCGTGATCGGTGCCGCAGACACCGAGCGCCAGCGTGCGCACCACAACGCTGCCGTCGGTGTCCGGCGGCGGGGCAATATCTTCAAGTTGGATGGAATTCGGGATGCCGGGCTTGACGGTCAGTGCGCGCATGCGGGGCGGCCTTGCAGTCGTCACCCCGCCGGCTCATCACAACATAGCGATTAACAACGCGCGTGCAAGGCGGCATGTTCCGCGCCAGAGACGGTGAGAATCGCTGTTGCACCCATTCACCCGACCGCGCTTGGCTTGGTCGACCACAGGCCCGGGAAAGCTTCAAAGTCGGGGTCAGGTCGCCGGCTCGACCGAGATCACCTGATAGGTGTGCATATCGCCGTCCTCGTCGCTGATCGAGACATATTCGCCCGGCCGGAATGCATGCATGCCGAAGCGGTAGCCGCTCTCGTCGTCATCGGCGCGGGCGGGATTGTAGTCGAAGACCCAGCGCGCGTGCTCGGGCCCGCCCGGCCGGTGCACCAGGAAACCGATCTCGTCGTCCTCGCCCTCCCAGAAGCGGCGCGCCCGGCAATTGTCCCTGTGCTGACGCCAGAGCGTCACGTCGATATGGCCGTTATTGTCGAGCGGGGCGACGAATTCGTAACCATGGCGCGTTGAGCCCTGCGGATAATCCTTGGAGCGGGCAAGATTGAGCCTGATGCGCTTGAAGCTATGCGGCAGCGTCGTCACCAGATGGCCTCCTTGTCGAATGCGGGCGGTTATCTGCCACATCATGGCCGCGTCGGGCAAACCCGCGTATTGATCTGGATCACATGGCCCAAGACACGCAGCAAGCCGTGATCGAGTTCCTTGCCCGGCCGGAAGCTCACGGCGGGGCGCCGGTCACGCGCATCGATACCCATGCCGCGACGGTATTTCTGGCAGGCGAGCGCGCACTCAAAATCAAGCGGGCAGTGCGCTATCCGTTCCTCGACTATTCGACGCTGGCGAAGCGCAAGAGCGCCTGCGAGGCCGAACTCGAGGTCAACCGCCCCTACGCGCCGGCGATCTATCGCGGCGTCCAGGCGATCACACGCGAGCAAGACGGCAGTCTGGCGATCGGCGGTCAAGGCGAGCCCGTGGAATGGACGGTCGACATGCGCCGCTTCGACGAGACGCAGACGCTCGATCATCTTGCGGAAGCGGGCCGCATCGATGCCGCGCTCGCCGACGCGCTCGGGCGCGCGGTCGCGCGGGCTCACGCGACGGCGCCGGTCAATAAGGAGGCCTGCTTTGTCGAGGAGCTCGATCAGATCATCGAGCAGAACGACGCCGAGCTGCGGGCTTCGCCCACGCTGTTTCCACCGGCCGCCGTCGGAACGCTGACGGCGGCGTGCAAGGCCGCGCTTGCACGCGTACACGAGCTGCTGATTGCGCGCGAGCATGCTGGCCTCGTGCGGCGCTGCCACGGCGACCTGCACCTCGGCAATATCGTGCTGGTCGACGGCGAACCCATGCTGTTCGACGCCATCGAGTTCGATCCCAGGATCGCCACCGGCGACGTGCTCTACGATCTTGCCTTTCTGCTCATGGATTTGATCGAGCGCGGGCTGCAAGCGGCCGGCAATATCGTCCTCAACCGCTATCTCAGGGAAACGCGGCGCCTCGACGATCTCGATGCGCTCGCCGCCCTGCCGCTGTACTTGTCGCTGCGGGCGGCGATCCGCGCCAAGGTCACCGCGGCACGCCGCATCGGCGAGCGCGCGGCAATCGAGCAAAGCGCGCGCGACTATTTTGCGCTGGCGCAGCGGCTTATCGCGCCGCCGCCGCCTATCCTGGTCGCGCTGGGCGGGCTGTCCGGCACCGGCAAGTCCGTGCTCGCCGGCATGCTCGCGCCCGCGCTTTTGCCAGCCCCGGGCGCGGTCTGGCTGCGCAGCGACGCCGAACGCAAGGCCGTGTTCGGCGCCGCCGAGCACGATCGGTTGCCGCAAACGGCCTATGCGCCGGAGGTTACGACCAAGGTTTACGCCACGCTCGCCGACAAGGCGCGTCGCGTGATCGCGGCCGGCCACTCGGCGATCGTCGATGCGGTGTTCGCGCAGCCGGCCGAACGGGCCGCCATCGCGCAGGCGGCGCAGCAAGCGTTCCAGGGCCTGTTTCTCACTGCCGATCTTGCCACCCGGCTCGCCCGCGTCGGCTCTCGCCGGCACGACGTATCCGATGCTGATGCCGCCGTCGCGCGGGCGCAGGAGCACTACAATCTCGGCAGGTTGCATTGGCAGACGCTCGACGCCTCGGGGTCACCCGAAGACACATTGCGGCGCGCCAAAGCGGCGCTTGGCATCCGCTGAGGCAAGCTATGCATCGGTGGGCGCGCTGCCCCGCCGGCCTACCCCCTTGGCCCGCAGCGTAAATCCGATGCATAGCTTCCGCTCCGAAGCCAGCTCCCTGGTTCCCATGAACGCTGCGCAACGCCCGACGATTTCCGCGCGCCAATTGGCGGTCGGGCTCGCCGGCTATTGCGCCTTCATCAATCTTTATTCGCCGCAGGCGATCCTGCCGCTGCTCACCCACGAGTTCAGCGCCGGCGCCGCCAAAGTCTCCACCATCATCACCGTCTCGACGCTGGCGGTGGCGGTCACCGCGCCGTTCACCGGCACGGTCGCCGACGTGCTGGGACGCAAGCGGGTGATCGTCGCGGCGATGTTCGTGCTGGTGGTGCCGACCGTCATGGTCGGATTGGCCTCGAGCCTGTCGGTGCTGATCTTCTGGCGCGCGGTGCAGGGGCTGGTGCTGCCGCCGATCTTTGCCGTCACCGTCGCCTATATCGGCGACGAATGGCCGCCGCAGGAGGCGACCACCGCCGCCGGCATCTATTCGTCGGGCTCGAGCCTCGGCGGCTTCAGCGGGCGGCTGGTAACCGGCTTTCTCGCCGATTTGATCGGCTGGCGCGCTGGATTTTCGGCGCTCGGCGCAATCACCTTGGTGGGCGCGATCGCGGTCGCCTTCCTGCTGCCGCACGAGCGCAAATTCGTGCGCTCGCAGGGATTGCTGGCATCCGGGCGGCAAATGCTTTCGCATCTCCGCAACGGACAGTTGGTCGCAACCTACGCGGTCGGCTTCGGCGTCTTATTCAACTTCATCTGCACGTTCACCTATGTCAGCTTTCATCTCGCCGCGCCGCCGTACAATCTCTCGGCCAGCTGGCTCGGGGCGATTTTCGTGGTCTATCTTACCGGCTCGGTGCTTACGCCCCTGACCGGCTGGGCGGTGAGCCGGTTCGGGCGGCGGCGCTTCATGGTGCGCGTGATCGCGCTCTGGGTCGCCGGCATTGCGCTGACGCTCGCGCCCTCGCTGACGCTGATTATTGTGGGGCTGGCGGTGAGCGCCGGCTGCGGGCTGATCTGCCAGGCGGTGTCGACCGGCTATGTGACGATCACCGCCAAGGCCGGGCGCTCCTCGGCGGTCGGCCTCTATGTCACCTGCTTCTATGCCGGCGGCAGCTTTGGCGCCGCGGTCGGTGGTTTCGCCTGGACGCTCGGCAATTGGCCGGCCTGCGTCGGGCTTGTCGTGGCCATGCTGCTGATCCTGGCGGGCATCGTGTTCTTCGGCTGGGAGCGGTCGGCGGAGGCATAAGGTCGCGCCCCGCTGTCTCCGACCTGCGCGCGGCCTTCGTTTTTCAGGGCTGGGAGGAAAAATGCCAGCGCGGCCGATAACCGCGCGACAGCACTGCCAGGATCGCCGGCGGCGTGAGCACGTCGACGCCCTTGGTACGCGGACGTCGCTGCGGAGCGGCATAGCCTCGCGGCGTCCAGGGCAGCAGGCGATTTCCTCGAACGGCAAACGGCTGGCCGGCGAGCGCGATCATCGCTCCGTCCGGCAACGCATCGATGCTGCGCCGGTGCGTACGCTTGGCTTTGCCGGCGAGTCGCTCGGCGTGCAGCACCTTGTCCATCTCGGCGGCAGTCGCGCGCTGCTTTTCGCGAAAGAACAGCGCGGCGAAATGGTCTGCATCCTTGCGCCGGCATTCGAAGCACGGCCGATGCCCGGCGGCTAACGCGGTCACCTCATCGAGAAAAAACAATTCGGTGTAGCCGTTGCCCCAAACCTCGCGATGACGATTGTTGAATTCGAGCCTGCAGCAAATCCATTGCTTCGACGCCCAGCGTCTCGCGCCGAGCTTTTTGTTTTCATCATGCAGCCGCCCACCGCGATTGCCCATCAGGAGCCCACGCGCGGGCGTGGCAAACAGCTTGCCGAAGGGGTCGACGCGATTCGCCAGTGGCATTCCGACTTGTAAGCAAAAACGACAGGGCCGGCCACACGGGATATGCAGCCCCTCGGGGTATTCCGCGGCATGCGCGGGTCAAGTGTGCCGTTGCGGCGCTAGCGATTCGACGACCGCAACGATGCGTTTCGATAGCGCACGATTCGCGCCGCGATTTTAATTGACGTCAAAATGAAAACGCCCGCTGCGCGGCAGGCGGCCAGATTTTCATTCCCTCGACTCGCGGCCGTGAAAAACCCGCAGGATGACGACCCGGTCCGGCGCCAATCGATAGTGGATCACGTAAGACGCATTAAGAACGCGGAGAACGAGTTGGCGAAGGTTGGCGCGCCGAGGCAAAGGACGCCCCAATTCAGGCTGCTCGATTAGTAGATCCGATTTCTGAACGATTTCGCGTCCGACGACCTTCGCCAACTTCGGGAACCGGTCCTGCAGAAAATCGGCAAAACGGTCGAGGTCAGCAAGGGCCGCCGCTGACCACTCAACTCTCATCGCTTCGACCAGGGCTTGAACTCGGGCGCTCCCCAGGTTTGTAACCAGGCCCGTACTTCCTCGTGCGGAACCGTCGGTTCACCGGCTTCGATCGCTGCCCAGCGGCAATCCAATTCTGCGACCAATTCTTCGTCTGAAGGCGGAACCAACTCAGCGACCAACTCGGCGACCGACATTCCACGCTCCGCCGCACGCGCCTTCAGCACCGCAGCGGTTTCGGAATTGACTTCGATCGTTTCAGTTTTTGCCTGCATCGGCCGGTCATGTCAGCCAGTCGCGCGATCCGCCATTCGTTGCAACTCACCCCTGCGGCTGCGGGGCGACCTCGCCGGAGGGCGGCTCGGGGCGCGGGCGCGGCTTGCCGGCCGGCGGTACCGCCGATGAGCGCGGGCCGGCCGGCTCGATTACCGATTCACGCACCGGGCGTTTGCCTTCGAGCAGATCATTGATTTCCTCGCCCGACAGCGTCTCGAACTCCAACAGGCCCTTGGCGAGCACTTCGAGGTCGCCGCGCTTCTCGTTGAGGATTTGCGTCGCCTCCGCATAGCCGGTCTCCACCAGCCGGCGGATCTCGGTGTCGATCTTGCGCGAGGTCTCTTCCGAGATGTTCTGCTGGCGCGACACCTGATAGCCGAGGAATACTTCATCCTGGTTTTCGCCGTAGGCGACGGTGCCGAGCTCCTCGGACAGGCCCCAGCGCGTCACCATCATGCGCGCGAGCTTGGTGGCCTGCTCGATGTCGCTAGCCGCGCCGCTCGTCACCTTGTCGTTGCCGAACACCATTTCTTCGGCGACCCGCCCGCCCATCATGATGGCAAGGCGCGAGGTCATCTGCTCGCGGCTCATCGACAGCTTGTCGCGCTCGGGCAGCTGCATCACCATACCGAGCGCGCGGCCGCGCGGAATGATGGTCGCCTTGTGCACCGGATCGGTCGCCTTGACGTTGAGCGCGACGATGGCGTGGCCGCCCTCGTGATAGGCGGTGAGGAGCTTTTCCTCCTCGGTCATGACGAGCGACTTGCGCTCGGCGCCCATCATCACCTTGTCCTTGGCGTCCTCAAACTCGGCCTGCGTCACCATGCGCTTGTTGCGGCGCGCCGCCATCAGCGCCGCTTCGTTGACCAAGTTCATGAGGTCGGCGCCGGAGAAGCCGGGGGTGCCGCGGGCGATGGTCTTCAGGTTCACGTCGGGCGCCAGCGGCACCTTGCGCACGTGAACCTTCAGGATGTTCTCGCGGCCGACCACGTCCGGGTTCGGCACCACGACCTGACGGTCGAAGCGGCCGGGGCGCAGCAGCGCCGGGTCGAGGACGTCGGGCCGGTTTGTGGCGGCGATCAGGATGATGCCTTCGTTCGCCTCGAAGCCGTCCATCTCGACCAGCAGCTGATTGAGCGTCTGTTCGCGCTCGTCATTGCCGCCGCCGAGGCCGGCGCCGCGATGACGGCCGACCGCGTCGATTTCGTCGATGAAGATGATGCAGGGCGCGTTCTTCTTCGCCTGCTCGAACATGTCGCGCACCCGGGAAGCGCCGACGCCGACGAACATCTCGACGAAATCGGAGCCGGAAATGGTGAAGAACGGCACGTTGGCTTCGCCGGCGACCGCGCGCGCGATCAACGTCTTGCCGGTGCCCGGTGGGCCGACCAGCAGCACGCCGCGCGGGATGCGACCGCCCAAGCGTTGGAATTTGCCGGGATCGCGCAGGAATTCGACGATCTCCTGCAGGTCCTGCTTGGCCTCGTCGACGCCGGCGACGTCTTCAAAGGTCACGCGGCCATGCGCTTCCGCCAGCAATTTGGCGCGCGACTTGCCGAAGCCGAGCGCCTTGCCGCCGGCGCCTTGCATTTGGCGCGACAGGAAGATCCACACGCCGATCAGCGCGATGAACGGCAGCCAGGAGACCAGCAGCGAAACGAACCACGGGACATTATCCGATGGCGGCCGCGCGGTGATCGACACGCCCTTGGAATAGAGCTTCTGCACCAGGCCGGGATCGCTCGGCGCATAGGTTTGGAAGCTGCGCCCGTCGGAGAAGGTGCCATGAATCTCCGGGCCCTGAATCACCACATCGCGCACGCGGCCCTGGTCGACCTCGCTTAGCAACTGCGAGAAGGAGATGTCCTGCGCGGAGGTGTGTTGTCCGGGATTCTGGAACAGCGTGAACAGCGCCAGCAGCAACAGTACAATGATTACCCAGAGGGCGAAATTACGTAAATTCGCGTTCATCAGGCGTTCCTAACCGCCGCGCACCGCGCCGCGGCTCTGTCGTTTATGCCGAAAATTCGTGGCGACTTCACGTCAGTCCCGTTTACCAATGTAGGCAGCGCCGAGGAGCATGGAAAGCCCTCGAATCTAGTTATTCTAGCGCGATTTCGGCCGTCCTGCTCTACCGGCTTTGCATGTGGTTAAGGTTCTGCCATGCCGCGACGGGGCACGCTCCACAATGATCTGCCCGGGACCGAGCGTCACTAGCGCCCCGGCAAGACTGCGGCGAAAGCGGGCGCCGGTCGACTGCGCGGCATCGAGTGCGTCATACAGCGCTTCCAATTTGCCGAGCTCGACCGGTCCTTCATCACCGAGCAGCGTCACGGCGCGGCCGATGAGGCGCAAGGCGATTTCGTCGGGCAGTCGCGAAAAACCTTGCGCCTGGAAGGCGATACGGTCCGGCGCTTCATCGGCAACTTCGGCCATGGCGCGGTCCACCGCGGCTTCGAGCGCGAAATTCGCCCGGCTGAGCCGGCGCGCCAACAGCGCCAGCCGGCGGGCGCTAAGGCCCTCGCGCGCCAGTCCGGGCATCAGGGTGCGCAGCCGCACACGGGTGAAACGCGGATCGCGGTTGGACGGGTCCTCGGCGAAAGGAATTTTTGCGGCCTTGAGGGTTGCGACCAGCCGCGACTTCGGAGTGTCGAGCAGGGGACGGACGAGGTAGAGCGGCGCTGCCCCCTCTTCACGTCTCCCCAGGGGGAGGAGGTTGACTTCCGCGCGGAGTGCGGAAGTCGGGTGAGGGGCAGCCGACCCCAACGCCTTTGCCCCCTCACCCCGACCCTCTCCCCCCAGGGGAGAGGGAGCGCGCCACGCCGCATGGAAAAGCGTGAGTTTCCGCATTGCCGCCAATCCCGTCAGGCCACTACCGCGCGCCATGCGGATCAGCACGGTTTCGGCCTGATCGTCGAGCGTATGTGCAGTGAGGATATGCGAGGCGCTGGCCGCGCGCGCCGCCTCGGCGAGCAGCCGGTAGCGCGCCAAGCGCGCCGCCTGCTGCAAGCCGGTCCTCGGCTTTTTGCCGGTCCAGCGCAGGATGCGATGGGAAATGCCGAGCTTGTGCGCAAGCTTGCCCACCTCCGCGGCTTCGCTTGCCGATTCCGCGCGCAAGCCATGATCGATGGTGACCGCAAGCAAGGCCGGCTTGCGCTTGAGCGTCTGCCGCCAGCGCGCCGCAAGCACCATCAGCGCCGTCGAATCCGGGCCGCCGGACACCGCCAACAGCAAAACCGACAATGATGCGAGATCGGAGAAAAGCAATTTGAGTTCCGCCGCCGAGAGCGGCGCGGTCTCAGCAGTGGACACGCTTGAGTTCCTGCGCGACGCTGCGCTTCACATTGGCCGACGCACGTGGATATTTGCGCGCGACTTCAGCAAGCGTCGCGCAAGCGGCTTCCTTCTGATGCAACGCGGCAAGCGACTGACCGAGCCGCAACAGCGAGTTGGGCGCCTTGGGCGAGTGGGCGTACTTGGTCGACACAGCCAGGAACGATTCCGCCGCGTCGCGATAGCGCTGGCGCTGGAACAGGCTTTCGCCCAGCCAGTATTGCGCTTCCGGCACCAATTGCTCGTCCGGATATTTGCGCAGGAAATCGCGCAACGCCTGCTCGGCCAGCGGATAATCCTTGTGCAGCACATAACCGTAGGCGAGCTCGTATTCATCCTTCGGCGACGACGAGGGAGGCAAAGTGGCGAGCTGCGTGCCGCCGGCGCCGACGCTCGGCGGCGGTAATTGCGAAGACGGCGGAGTCATCGGCCGCGCACTTGGCGGCGCGCCGGGCGGCGTCGCCAGCGAAGACAGATCGAGCGGCGCGCCCGCGGCACGCCCGCCAGGTGCACCGACGGGAGTATCGTCATAGCGCGGCGGACCCGCAGGCATGCCGGCTTCCGCATTGAGCGTGCGGCCAGCGCCTGGCGCATTCGGATGCAGCGCCGGATTGAAGGCGTCGGAATGGTCGGGCGGCGATGCCCCGGGCGTTATATTGGTCGGCGCCGTCGGCGTGACCGCCGGCGGCTGTCCAACATTGGAAGCTGGAGCGCCGCGCCCGCTCAACTGCTGGAATCGATATTCGGTATCGTCCTGCATGCGCTTGAGCTGCAATTGCAGCTGCTGGTTTTGGTGCTGCAGTTCCTCGACGGTGCCGGTGAGTTGGCGCAGCGCATTCTCCACGCGGTCGATGCGCATCGAAGTATCGGAGCCCTCGGCTTGCGCCATTTGCGTGCGCTCGACTGGACGCTGCTCGGTCTGCCCACCGTTGAACAGATTGTCGAGAAACCCGCCGCGCGCATCCTGAGCTGCAGCAGCGACCGGAATCGTCAACACGGCGGCGAGAACCGCTGCGGAAAGGCTACCGAGGTGACGGGCGCGCAAGGTCATGGCTGGCATCGTCGGCAATGTTGGTTGCCAAATCGTTTATCGGGGCGATTTTCCAACATAGCCGTTCGAGTGCGACCAGAATGTGGCCGCGACCCGCGCCGAGCGCCGGAAAATGAGCGCAAGGCGCGAGCTTGTCCCTGCAATCCGCTCGGTTATTCGGCGGGTGCCGGCTGCCGGTTTTTCTGACGCCGGGCGAGGAGCCAGTCCTCGAAGCGCTGCGTCAATACGAAAAATGACGGAACGACCAGCACCGCCAGGCAGGTCGAGGCCAGCATGCCGGAAAACACCGTGATACCGATCGAGGCGCGCGCATTGGCGCCGGCTCCGGTCGCCAGCACCAGCGGCAGCACGCCGAGGATGAAGGCAAATGAGGTCATCAGGATCGGACGGAAGCGCGCACGTGCGCCTTCAATCGCGGCGTCGATAATCGACTTACCCTCGCCGCGCAGCTCGCGTGCAAATTCGACGATCAGGATTGCGTTCTTCGCCGACAGCGCGATCAACAGCACGATGCCGATCTGGGTGTAGAGATTGTTATCGAGGTTGAGGCCGCGAAGCACGGCGACCGGCCCGATGAGGGAGATCGGCACGGCCATGATAACGGCGAAGGGCCGGTACCAGCTCTCGTATTGCCCGGCCAGCACCAGGTAGACCAAGAGCAGCGCCATGGCGAAGACGAAAAACATCTGATTGCCGACCAGCTTCTCCTGGTACGACATTGCCGTCCATTGATAGCCGATATGCGGCGGGAAGGTGCGCTGGGCGATCTGCTCCATCAGGCCCATGGTCTGTCCGGTGGAATGGCCGCGCGCCGGGATCACGATGACGGTCGCCGAGGGATAGAGATTATAGAGGCTGATCATCGCCGGGCCGCTGACCGGCGTTATATTAATCATCGTGCCGAGGGGGATCATGCTGCCCGAAGCATTGCGCACCGACAGATTGCTGATGTCCTCGCGGCGCAGGCGAAAGCGCGCGTCGGCTTGCACGAAGACCTGAAAGGTACGGCCGAATTTGGTGATCTGGTTGACGTAGCTCGACCCGAGATAGCCGGCGAGCGTATTGAAGATCTGGTCGGTGCTCACCTGCAAGGACTCGGCCTTCACCCGATCGATGGTGATGGCATATTCAGGGACGTTGGCGCGGAACGAGGATAGCGCGAGCTGCACGCTCGATTGCGATCGGGCATTGGCGACGGTGGTGTCGATGATGCCTTGCAGCTTGGGAAAATCGTAGCTGTTGTCCTCCATCTCGACTTGCATGGTGACGCCGGCGGCGTTGCCGATGCCTTGGATCGGCGGCGGCGGCAGCACGCGGACCGTCCCCTCCTCAATCGTGCCCATGACCCGGTTGAGGCTTAGCAGCATCGGCAACAGCCCTTGCGCTTTGCCGCGCACCGCCCAGTCTTTCAGGATGATATAGGCGACCCCGCTCGAGGCGAGCGAAGCATTGTTGTCGAGCGGCGATATGCCGGCGACGGTGATCACTTTGTCGACGCCCGGCGTCTTGCGCGCGAGTTCGCTCACCTGATCGAGCACGCGTTCCGTGCGCGACAGCGCGGCGCCGTCGGGTAATTGCACGGTCGCCAGCATGTAGCCTTGGTCCTCGATCGGGATGAAGCCGGTCGGGATTTTCGAGAAGGCATAGAGCGTCCCGCCGATGACCGCGAGCGCAACAATGACGACCGCGGCCGCATGGCCGACCAGGCCGCGCACCAGCGCCGCGTAGGCTTTTTCGAGTCCGGCATAGGCCACATTGATCGCGCGATAGATCACGTTGCGCTTCTCGTATGGCACCGAGGGCCGCATCCAGAGCGCGCATTGCGTCGGTTTCAGCGTCACCGCGTTGATCGCGCTGATCAGCGCGGTCGCCGCGATCACCAGCGCGAATTGCGCATACATCTTGCCGGTCAGACCGGGCAGGAACGCCGCCGGCAGAAATACCGAGAGCAGCACGAGCGTGATGCCGATGATCGGCCCCAGCAGCTGGTCCATCGCATTGATCGCGGCGTCGTGGCCGCTCATGCCGCGGTCGATATTGTGGGCGGCGCCCTCCACCACGATGATGGCGTCGTCGACCACGATGCCGATCGCCAGCACGATCGCGAACAGCGTGGCGAAATTCACGGTGAAACCGAGCGCCCACATGGCGGCGAAGGCGCCAATAATGGTGACGGGAACCGTGGTTGCCGGCACCAACATGGCGCGCCAGTCCTGCAGGAACACCAGGATCACGACCAGCACCAGGGCGCCGGCCTCGACCAGAGTCTTGTAGACCTCTTCGATCGAGGCTTTCACGAACACGGTCGTGTCGAAGGGGACGTCGTAGGCGAGCCCGGGCGGAAAGGCGTGGCCAAGCTCCGCCATGCGTGTTTTCACCTCGGTCGCCACGTTGAGCGCATTGGCGCCGGGCGCCAGGAATATGGCGATGCCGGCCGCCGGCTTGCCGTCGAACATGAAGCTTTGCCCATAGGTCTGGGCGCCCAGATCGACGCTGCCGATATCGCGCACCCGCGTGATCTCGCCGGCCGAGCCGGTCTTGACGATGACATTGGCAAATTGCTCGGGATCGTCGAGCCGGCCGGCGACATTAAGCGTATATTGGAATGCGGTGGTGCGGGGCGCCGGCGGCATGCCGATCTGGCCGGCGGTCACTTGTGAATTCTGCTGCTGCAACGCGCCGATCACGTCCTGCACGTTGAGGCCGCGCGCCTTCATCTTGTCGGGATCGAGCCAGACTCGCATGGCGTATTGACCGGCGCCGAACACGGCGACATTGCCGACGCCGGGCAGCCGCGACAGCTCGTCCTTCAGATTGATGGTGGCGTAATTGGCCAGATAGAGGCTGTCGAAGCGGCCGTCGGGCGAGGAGAGCGTGACAAACTGCAGGATAGAGGTCGATTTTTTCTGCACTACCACGCCTTGCGCCTGCACCGCCTGCGGCAGCGAGGCGAGCGCGCTCGACACCCGGTTCTGCACCAGCACCTGCGCGAAATTGAGATCAGTGCCGATGTTGAAGGTCACGGTCAGGTTATAGGAGCCGTCGGCCGAGGCGTAGGACTGCATGTAGAGCATGCCCTCGACACCATTGACCTGCTGTTCGATCGGCAGCGCCACCGTGTCGATGACGGTGCGGGCGCTGGCCCCGGGATAGCGCGTGGTGACCTGCACCGTCGGCGGCACCACCTCGGGATATTGCGCGACCGGCAGGCCGAGCAACGCCACCGCGCCGATCACGACGATCAGGATCGCGATCACGTTGGCGAGGACGGGCCGCTCGATGAAAAATTTCGAGATCATGGCGCTTCAGTTGGTCTTGGCCGGCGCCGGCGCGTTTGCCTGCTCCGTCTGCGGCTCGATCTTCTGACCCGGAATCGCGCGCAACAGACCGTTGACGATGACACGGTCACTTGGCGCCAAGCCCTTTTCGATGACGCGAAGCGTGCCTTCGCGCGGGCCGACCTCGACCTTGCGCTGCTCGACCACGTTGTCTTTGTTGACCACCAGCAAATAGCGGCCGGCTTGGTCGGTGCCGAGCGCTGCGTCCGGCACCAACAGGGCGTTCTCCGCCTTGCCCAACGGCACCCGCACGCGCACGAAATAGCCCGGCAGCAGGACCGCGTCGGGGTTCTGCAGGATCGCGCGGGCTGCGAGCGTGCCGGTCGAAGGGTCGACCGTGGGCGAGCGGTAATCGAGCGTGCCCTTATGCGGATAACCCTCTTCGGTCTGCAATCCGACCTCGACCGGCACCTTGTTGAGGTCGGCTTGCGTCAGCCCGCGCCGCCTGATCTCGGCGCGGATGCGCAGCACGTCCTGCTCGCTGACGTTGAAGTTCACATAGATCGGGTTGAGCTGCACGATGGTCGCCAACACGGTCGGCGTGCCGTTGCCGCCGACATAGTCGCCGATCGAAACCTTGCGCGCCGTAACCGTGCCGTCGAACGGCGCCGCCACATGCGTGTAGCCGACATTGATGGCGGCAAGCTTGGTGTTGCCCTCGGCCTGCCGAACATTGGCGAGCGCGTTGTCGCGGGAAGCGGTGGCATTGTCGAGCGCGGCTTTCGAGGCGGTGCCGCTTTTGGCGAGATCGGCCTGCCGCTGGTAGTCGGCAGCGGCCTGCTTGAGGGTCGCCTTGGCGCTGTCTTCGGCGGCTTGCGACTGCTTGAGCTTGAGCTCGTAAGACTCCGGCTCGATGGTGAACAGCACCGTGCCCGTCTTCACCTGATCGCCGTCGCGATAGCCGATGGCTTCGACAAAGCCCGACACGCGGGCAACTAGGTTGGCGCTGTTGACGGCGGCCGTGTTGCCGGTGGCCTCGAGGTAGCGGGTGACCGGGCGCTGCGCCGGTTGGGCCACCGTCACCTTTGGCGGGGGCGGCGCGACATAGGTGTTGCTTTCACCGCAGCCAGCGAGCCCCAGAGCAACGATTGCGAGCAATGCCGTAAATGGCGCGCACGGGCGCGGCATGGCGGTCGCCTCCCTCTCGTCGGGACGGCAACGACAAGGCAAATCGCGCGCCGTGCCCTCAGGGTGGGCTAAGCCTTCCGCTATTTCTCGAACTTGGCAAGCGGCCTGTTGCGGCCAGTCGTATGCCGGCGCCGCTGGCGCCGGCCTAACAGGTCTTGTGCGCGCGAGCGCGCTGTTTACGAACTCGCGTTGAGCACCGTGACGGCGCGGCGGTTCTGCGACCAGCAGGAAATGTCGTCGCACACCGCGACCGGGCGTTCTTTGCCATAGGAGATGGTGTGCATGCGGTTTGCCGCTACGCCGCGCGAGATCAGATAGTCGCGCACGGCTTGGGCGCGGCGGGCGCCGAGCGCGAGGTTATATTCGCGCGTGCCGCGCTCGTCGGCGTGGCCCTCGATGGTGAACTGGCCATACTGCTGATAGTGGTTGAGCCATTGCGCCTGTTTATCCAGCGTTGTCCGCGACTGTGCCGACAGGTCCGAGGAGTCAGTGTCGAACCAGACGCGGTCACCGACATTGACCACGAAGTCTTGCTGACTGCCGGGCGTTGCCATGGCGCCGGCATTGGCCTGCGCGTTCTCCGCCGAGCGGTTGGCGCAGGCGGATATCGCTAGCGCCGCTGCGAGCACGGCCGCCAGCCGGGCCGCGCGGACGATCGTCCTCACGTTGTTCATTCCGGTGCCTCCATTCTCGCGCACTGATCGGATACTCATCTGACGCATGATCTTTTCGGGTTCACGCGCATTGTGCAACATGATCCCTGTCCCACTCCCCAGGATCATGCGGTCGATGTCCGGTCTACCAGCACGTTCGTTAAATGAACGTTTCATCAACCTTGATGAGGTCTTACGGGACGCCCCTAAAGTGTCGGTACCGCGTAATCCGCTTTTGATGGTTAAAAGCCGGTAAAAATAAGGCGCTTAGCCGACTCAGGACAAGAGCGGCGACCAGGCCGGGTCGGAGGCGTAGCTCGGAGTCGGCACATTCAGTTCGTTGCGGCCGGTGATGTCGATGGTGAACAGCTTGGGACCGATGCCGGGATCGCGGAAGAACATGATCACGCGCCCGTTCGGCGCGAAGGTCGGGCCTTCGTTGTGGAACCCTTCGGTGAGGATGCGCTCGCCCGAGCCGTCCGGCTTGAGGAGGCCGATCGAGAAATCTCCATGCAACTGGCCGGTGAAGGCGATGTAGTCGCCGCGCGGTGACCACACCGGCGTCGAGTGCAGCCCTTCGCCGAAACTGATTCGCTGCGCCGGTCCGCCGGTCGCCGGCATCACGTAGATCTGCTGGGTTCCGCCGCGGTCACTCTCGAAGCAGATGCGGCTGCCATCCGGGGAATAGCAGGGCGCGGTGTCGATCGCCGGCGTATCGGTCAGCCGCGTGGTCGATTTCGAGCGCAGATCCATCACGAACAGGTTGGCATTGCCGCCCTGCTGCAGGCTCATGACCACGCGCTGGCCGTCGGGCGAGAAACGCGGGGCAAAGCTCATGCCGGGGAAGTTGCCGACCACTTCGCGCTGACCGGTTTCGATGTTGAGCAGATAAACCCGAGGTTCGCCCTGGCCATAGGCCATGTAGGTGATTTCCTGCGTCGACGGATTGAAGCGCGGGGTGAGCACCAATTCATCGCCGCGGGTGAGATAGCGAACCCCGGCGCCGTCCTGATCCATGATGGCGAGCCGCTTGACCCGCTGCCGCTTGGGACCGGTTTCGTCGACAAAAACGATGCGGCTATCGAAATAACCTTTGTCGCCGGTGAGCGTCTCGTAGATCGCGTCGGCGATGATGTGGCCGATGCGCCGCCAGTTGTCGGGGGTGGTGAAATATTGCTGGCCGGCGAGCTGCTTGCCGGCGAACACATCCCAAAGCCGGAATTCCGTGCGCAGCCGCCCGTCGCCCTGCTTGGTGATACGGCCGACCACCAGCGCCTGCGCATTGATGGTGCGCCAATCGGCAAAACGCGGCACCGCGTCGCTGTTGGAAATCTTCTCAATGAAGGCTGCCGGATTGATCGGGGCGAACAAGCCGCTGCGCTGCAGATCGTTGGCGATAACGCCTGTGACATTGTGCGCGGTGCCCACTTCATCCGGGCCGCCGCCCAGGAAATCCGGCAAGGCGATCGGCATCGGCTGGATGTTGCCCTGGTTGATGTCGATGCTCACAACGGCGCCGGCCTGGCGGGCGGCAAAAGCGGTGAGCGCGCCGGCACTTGCGCCCGCCAGTAGGGTACGGCGATTGATAGACGCCCGGCCGCGAGGCGGGGACGGATCGATGATGCGATTGTTCATTGCCGAGATGCAGATGCCTTTCAGCCCCCGAACATGTCCTTGGGATCGAAGGTGACTTCGATGTCCTTCCAGGTGTCGTAGTGTTCCGGCCGCAGCATGTCGAAAGGCTGGCCCTGGAATACGGCACGTACCGCGCTGTCGCGCGCGGAAGCGAACACCTGGCCGGAGCCGTGGGTGAGCACCACCGGCGGCGAGCTCAGCCGACCGTCGCGGTCGAGCTGGATACGGATGACGATCTTCAGCTCATCCGGATTCTGTATGCCGACCGGCGGATTCCATAGAGCCATCAGGCGCGCGCGCAGCGCGTCGATTTCCGACTGCGAGAGCCGCGAAGCATTGCCCATGGCGGTGCCGAGTGTCGGCGCTGAATTGACCTCCTCGCCGGTGATGAGGTGGCGCAGCGGGTCGCGCTTGTCGAGCAGAGCGGCGATCTTGTCGGGATTGAACTGGGGCTGCTTATGTTCGGGCACCTTCCGCTCGGGCCGTTTCGGCGGCAGCGGCTTCGGCTTCTGCGCTAGCTTCTCGACCTTTTCGTCCTTCTTGATCTTCTCGGCAATCGGATCGGACTTCGGCTCGGGCGGCTTCTCGACCGTGGGCTTGATTTCCTTCTTGGGCGTAAGCTTGGCGACAATTTCCTCGGCCGATACGACCTTGTCCTTCTTCTCCACCACGGGCTTGGGCACATCGAGCGGTTTGGGCGCGTCCTTGATGCCCTTGGTCAGTTCGGAGAATTGCTTGTCGCTGATGAGATCGACCGGCAAGGAATCGACCGGCGTTGCTTCCAGCCGGTGCCCGGAGAAGGAAATCATCGCCCACAGCAGCACAGCCGCGTGAAGCCCGCCCGAAATCGCCGTTGCCGATCTAAACTCCATTACTTCGAGCCCTGCTCGAATTCGGTGACCAAGGCCACCCTGTGGAAGCCCGCCGCCGAGAGCCGCCCCATCACCTTCATCATGGTACCGTAGTCGACCTTCTTGTCGCCGCGCACATAGATGCGGGCATCGAGGCCGCCTCGAGCCTGCGCGATCGCCTCCAGCTTGGGGATCAGAGCTTCGATGTCGATAGGCGAATTCTGCAGGAAAATCTCGCCTTTTTCGTTGACCGAAAGGGTGAGCGGCTCCTTGTCCTGGTCGAGGCTCTTGGCCTGCGTGCTCGGCAGGTCGATCGGCACGCCGACGGTCAAGAGCGGCGCCGACACCATGAAGATGATCAGCAGCACCAGCATCACGTCGACCATCGGCGTGACGTTGATCTCGCTCATCACCTTGCGGCGATGATGCTTTCTGCGTCCGATGACCGGCGTGCCGGCATTGGCTGCCATGGGCCCCTATCCGCTCCGCTACACCCGCTCATCGATCTGCCGCGACAGAATGGCGGCGAATTCGTCGGCGAACCCCTCGAGCCGCTGAGCCTGCTTGTTCACCTCGGAAGCGAACTTGTTATAGAAAATGGTCGCCGGTATGGCAGCCACCAGGCCGATCGCCGTGGCAAACAGCGCCTCGGCGATACCGGGCGCCACCACCGCCAGCGACGTGTTCTTGGAGGCGGCGATCGACTGAAAACTGGTCATGATGCCCCAAACGGTGCCGAACAGGCCGATAAAGGGGCCGGCCGAGCCGACCGTCGCGAGCACCAAAAGACGTCGCTCGAGCCGCTCGACCTCGCGCGCAATGGTCACTTCCATGACCTTTTCGATCCGCATCTGCAGCCCGGTGAAGGAACGCGGATTACCCTCGAAGCTACGCTTCCACTCCCGCATCGCCGCCACGAACAGCGCCGCCATGGAATGGGTCGGGCGCGACGACAGCGCGCGGTAGAGTTCCTCGAGCGAATCGCCCGACCAGAAGGTCTGCTCGAAGCGGTCCATGGCGCGGCGGGTGCGCGTGTAAAGGAAGGTCTTGTCGATGGCGATTGCCCACACCCAGACCGAGCAGATCAGCAGCCCGACCATCACCGACTTGACGATCCAGTGGGCGTGCCAGAACAAGGTGAACAAGGAGAGGTCGGAGGAGGTCAGCGGCAGGACCGAATGGACCACGTCGGTCGAATTCATGAGCACGTCCTTTCCGCTTGATCCGGCCTTGGGTCGGCCGAGCGGCGTTTAAGTCTCCCGACCAAAGAGAACGGCGCAGCGTTGGCGCCAAAAGGCGCGCCGCGCTGAAAACCCGCACGTCTCGCAAGAATGTCCCGCCGCCGGCGGCGCTAGGAAATCCCCGCGAAACTTGGCCGAAGTGCGGCGCAAGGCTGTCTGCCGGGCGCTGTTTGGCGGCCCTAAACAGCGCCGATTATGGTTAAGGAGTAGTTACCGGAGGTCGGATGTCAGATGTCAGATGTCGGATGTCGGTTGTCGGAGATCAGTCGTCGGCGCCAGGGCTGATCCCCTGACATCTGAAATCTGACCTCCGAAGCAACGGCCGCCCGCTTCGGGGAAAGCGGACGGCCGTTTCGCGTCGGGGGGAGACGCGAGGCAGCAAAAGAAAATCTATTGCTGCGGGGGTGTTTGCGGCGGCGCGTCTTGTGCCGGGCGGTCGCGGCGTTCGGCCATGAACTGATCGAATTCGGTCTTGTCTTTGGCAAAGCGCAGGCGCTCGAGGAACTCACGGAACTCGCGCTGCTCTTCCTCGAGGCGGCGCAACGTCTCCGCCCGATACTCGTCGAAGGCGTGATTGCCGCTCGACGGCGCATAGTTCCACGGCCCGCCGGCCATGCGCGAACGCATCCAGTCCATCTTGCGCTGCATGCGCTCCATCTTGTGCTGCCAGCGGCCGAAACCGCCACGGCTATAGCCGCCGTAATATCCGCAAGCCATTCTTCCGCTCCATATGGTGAACATGAGGACGGCGAGACCGAGGGGCCACCAGGCCATGAACCCAAGGACGATGAGGGCGATCCAGGCACCTTTGCCGAATTCGTCGAGCTTGGCGGTGATAGGCATGGCGGACCTCGTACGTGAATGTAAATAACATTTACATCAGTAAGGATATAGGCAGTGGATGTCAAGTAGCGCCCAGGCGAATATTCGCAAGGCGCCAGCGCCCGGGAGACGAAGGAAACAGCGCGCTGCGGTTAGCTCGGCAATAGCGTGAGCGCTTAGCTTTGCGGCAGCCCCAGCCCGCGCAAATAGATCAGCACGGCGGCTTCCAGCAATTCCTCGGGCGGCATTGGCAGCACGCGCCGCGCAGCATCGCCACGCCCGAACAGCGAAGCGATGCCGTGCGTCATCGCCCAAACGTGCAGCGCCAGCATAAGCGCCGGCGGGCGGCCTTGTGCCGGCATCAGCGCGACAAGCTTCTCCGCTGCCCCGCGCAGCACCGCGAAAGCCCGCTCGCTCACCTCGCGCAATTGCGGATCGGCATCGAGCGGCACGCCGGCCTCGAACATCGCCGAGTAATAGGCCGGCTCGCGCTTGGCGAAATCGAGATAGGCGCGGCCAAGCCGGTCGAAGGCGTGCATGGCATCGGGCCGCCCATCGTCCCAGGCTTTCGCCAGCGCCGTGCTGAATTCCTCAAAGCCGCGTCGGGCGACGTCGGCGAGCAGCGCTTCACGATCGCGAAAGTGCCGGTAGGGCGCGGCCGGGCTCACGCCGGCCCAGCGCGCAGCATCGGCGAAGGTGAAGCCGGCCGGCCCCTTCTCGGCAATGAGCTCGAGCGCCGCGCGCACCAGGGCTTCTTTGAGATTGCCGTGGTGATAGCCGCGCGGCCCGTGGTCGCGCTTACCCCATGTCATGTGAAGAGCATTTACATGAATCGGCACGGCGCGTCGATGGCAGCGCTAGGAGCGACCTTTGACCGCCAGCGGAAGGCGATCGAACAGTATCGGGCCTCCGGGCTGCGCGCCCTCGATGGTCAGCAGGCGCATTTTGGTGACGATGCCACCGTTCGCGGAAAATCCGCCGGCCTTGTTGCCGGCGGCCAGCACCCGGTGGCAGGGCATGATCAGCGGCGTCGGATTCTCACCCATCGCGCGGCCGACCTCACGCGCCAGCGATTTATCGCCCAGCCGTTCGGCGATCTCGCCATAGGTCATGGTGGCGCCGCACGGGATCTTGCGCGCGATAGCGTAGACTTTCCGGTTGAATTCGGGGATGCCGTCGTCATCAACTGCAATATCCGTGAGGTCGCGCGCTTCGCCACGCAGCAACGCGATGATGCCGTCGATCGCCCGCTGCACATCGCCCGGCGGCACTACCTCGCGTGCACCCGCATGACGGCGCAGCACGCGCGCGCGTGTCGCCTGCTGATTCGCTCCGGGCAGTTGCACGCCGGCAATGCCGCGCGCGCTCCAGACAATGCCACAAACACCGATAGCGGTTTCGAACAATGCGAAGCTTTGGTCCGACATGATGCGAAAATATAGCACGCGCCCTCAGGCGCCGCCGCCCGTTTCCTGATCGGCCTTCATGGCGATGCGCAAGGGCTTGGGGATCGGCTTGGCACGTCCGCCGGAGACGAAAGCGACCTGCACATGCGCCTCGACCAGCAGATCCTCGCCGCGCATCACCTTCTGATTGAGCATCACCGAGGCGCCCTTCACCTCTTCCGGCGTGGTGACGATGTCGAGCACGTCATCCATGTGGGCGGGCTTGTTGAAATCGATGCTCATGTGGCGCACCACGAAGGAGAAGCCGGGCGCCTCCTTCTCGGCCTGCTCGAACATGGCGCGGTGGTCGGCGCCGATCAGCCGCAGATAATTGGTGCGCCCGCGTTCCATGAAGCGCAGATAGCTCGCGTGATAAACGATACCGGAGAAATCCGTGTCCTCGTAATAGACGCGCACCTGCTGATGGTGGCGGCCATTACGGATTTCGCCGTCGAGGGGATTCATTGCCGCTGAAATTCCTTGTCCAGATCCATGCGCCCATCGATGATGCGGACGATAATGACTTCCGTTTTCTCGACCGTGTAGAAAATAAGATAGGTTCGAACCAATACGCTGCGGAGACTTGGCGTGAACTCCGGACGCTCGCGACCCATAAATGGAAAATGTGTCAACTGCTGCAGCTTTTTTGATGTCCCGGAGAACATTCTCAGCAGCGATCGGATTTCGCTCGGCCAAATAGCTATAAATGTTTAATAGGTCCGCGCGCGCTTTGCCCGAAACCCTGACCTTCATCTGGATGTTGTTTTGGCACGTGCATGAGCCTCATAGGCCTGCGCATCGCGCAGGAAATCCCCAAAATTCCAATCTGTTACATTTCCGGCTTCGACATCCGCCATGCCCTCGTCGATGAGCTGCTTGAGGACACGATACTTTTCCGCCTGCTCGAACAGATAGGCAACCGCTGGCTCACGCATATCTTCGGGAAGCAGTTCGAGCGCCTCGGCAGTACGTTCCTTGAATGTCTTCATGGGTGACATCATAGCATAATTCCTGCCGGCTCAATCGGTTTCGCCGGCGTCCCCAAACAACCCAAACTGTGCCGGGTCGCGCGCCGGCTCGGCAAGTCCAAGGTGCCTGAACGCGGCGCCGGTCAGCAGCCGCCCGCGCGGCGTGCGCTGAATGAAGCCCTTCTGGATCAGGAACGGCTCGATGATGTCCTCGATGGCATCGCGCGGCTCGCTCAGTGCGGCGGCGAGCGTGTCGACACCGACCGGCCCACCGCCGTAATTCTCAGCGATGGTCGAGAGATAGCGCCGGTCCATGGCGTCGAGCCCTGCGGTGTCGACCTCCAATTCGCCGAGTGTACGATCGGCGATGCGGCGATCGAGCTCTTTGGCACCCTCGACATGGGCGAAGTCGCGCACGCGGCGCAGCAGGCGGCCGGCGATGCGGGGTGTGCCGCGCGCGCGCCGCGCGATTTCATTGGCGCCGTCCGCCGTCATGCCCAAGCCGAGCACGCGCGCGCCGCGATTGACGATCTGCTCGAGCTCGGCCTCGGAATAGAAATTCAGCCGCACTGGGATGCCGAAACGGTCGCGCAAGGGATTGGTCAACAACCCAGCGCGCGTGGTGGCGCCAATCAGCGTAAACGGCGCAAGATCGATCTTGACCGAACGCGCCGCCGGGCCTTCGCCGATGATCAGATCGAGCTGGAAATCTTCCATGGCCGGATAAAGTATTTCCTCCACCGCCGGATTGAGCCGGTGGATCTCGTCGATGAACAGCACGTCGCGCGGCTCCAGATTGGTGAGCAGCGCGGCAAGATCGCCGGCCTTGGCGATCACCGGGCCGGAGGTAGCGCGGAAGTTGACCCCCAATTCGCGCGCGACGATCTGCGCCAACGTGGTCTTGCCGAGCCCCGGCGGCCCGACGAACAACACATGGTCGAGCGCTTCCTTGCGCGCGCGCGCCGCCTCGATGAACACGGCGAGATTGGCGCGCGCCTTGTCCTGGCCGATGAATTCGGCGAGTCGCTGCGGACGCAACGAGGCGTCGGCATCTTCGTCGCGACGCTCGGCACCGACTAGGCGGCGGGGGGCCGTGGTCATGATTGCGCTCGTTGCGCGCGCGCGCGCTGCCGTTTTCGTCCCCTCCCCCCTTGAGGGGGAGGGACAGGGAGGGGGGTAAGCAGCAAACGCTGTGCCCGCGACATACCCCCCTCCCCAACCCTCCCCCACGAGGGAGGAGGGAGCGCGCCTGTGTTCGCCGTTCTCACTTGGAGTGCTCGCAAGACGAAGCCCATCTCACTCCCCGCCCCGCCGGTACTTGTTCGGCAGCAGCTCGCCGATGGTGACGACCATGGGTGCCGCTTTGCCGTTCGGCACGATCACCCGCGCCTTGCCGTCGTAGTCGTGGATTAATTCGCGGCAGGTGCCGCACGGGCTCACCACCGCGATCTTGCCCTTCTCGCCCGGCTTGGGATGGCGTACGGCGACGATCGTCTCGATGCCCTTGTCGCCTGCCTCGGTGAGCGCGCGGCCGATGGCGACCGCTTCTGCGCAGACCGCGCCGCGTCCGACATAGGCGTCGAGATTGATGCCCGTCACGATGCGGCCGTCGCGCGCGCGCATGGCCGCCCCGACTTCCTGCCAGTCATTGCGATAGCGCGATTTGATGGCGTCGGTCGCGGCGGCGATCAGTTCCTTGTCTTTCTTGCGCAGCTTCATTCGTCAGTCCAGTCAGTCACCGGCTCAGTTCCTTCAGGCCGTGCCTAATCAGGGTCGCGGTGTCGGCCCCCTCACCGGCATTGCGCGCGGCGGCGGCGATGGCTGCCGCCGCCTGCGGCTGGCCGTAACCGAGATTGACCAGCGCCGAAACTGCATCAGTGATCGGCTTGGGCGCACGTTTGTCCTCGAGCGCGCCGCTAAGCTTTATAACCGCCGGATCGAGCGCGGCGAATTCCGGCGCCTTGTCCTTCAACTCGGTCACGATACGCTCGGCCACTTTCGGACCGACGCCGGGGGCGCGCGCAACCTGCGCCTTGTCGCGCATGGCGACGGCATTGGCGAGCTCGGAAACCTTGAGCGTGCCGAGCACCGAGAGCGCCACCTTGGCGCCGACGCCCTGGACGGTCTGCAGAAGTCGGAACCATTCGCGTTCCATGTCGCTCGCAAAGCCGAACAGTCTGATCTGGTCCTCGCGCACATAGGTTTCGATCGACAGCGTCGCCGCCTCGCCCGGGCTCGGCAGCGCCTGCAACGTGCGACCCGAGCAATGCACCTGATAGCCGACACCGCCGACGTCTAGGATCACATAATCTGTGCCGTAGCTATCGATAATGCCTTTGAGCTTGCCGATCATGAGCGGCCTCCCCCCCCTCGTCCCCTCCCCATTTGCGGGGGAGGGAGGGCATTTTGCGAGTCGCGCGTCATTGCCAAACCACTTTCATCATCACACTCGTGCGGTGATGCGCGTGGCACACCGCGATTGCCAGCGCGTCGGCGGCGTCCTCCGATTGCGGCGCAGCCTTCGGCAGCAGCACGCCGATCATCATGCGAATTTGCGCCTTCTCGCCGTGGCCCGCGCCGACGATCGTCTTCTTGATCAAGTTGGGCGCGTATTCGGCGACCGTCAGTCCGGCTTTCGCCGGAACCAGCATGGCGATGCCGCGCGCCTGGCCGAGCTTGAGGGTTGCCACCGCATTGGTGTTGACGAAGGTCGCCTCCACCGCTGCCTCGTCAGGCTTGTATTGCGCGATCACCTTGGCAAGTCCGTCGTGGATCGCCACTAGCCGCGCGCCGAGGGCGGCCCGCTCGCTGGTTTCGAGGGAGCCGCAGGCCACGTGGATGAGCCGGTTGCCGTCAGCCTCGATCAGGCCCCAGCCGGTACGCCGGAGCCCCGGATCGATGCCGAGGATGCGAATCGGTTGTCTTGCCATGCCTGCGTTGATAGCCCCGCAACGGCCATCGGACCAGAATGTCGCCTTCAGCATGTGGATTCGGCATCGGATCGCGCTATCGGCTTCGGTCTGTTAAAGAATCCGCCCAACCCCATGAGCGCGTCCTCCCTCCTGTCGCAATTGGCCGACACCGCCGCCGAGCCGCGCTTCGCTGCGGCCATCGCCGTTGCCACTCTGGCCGGGCTGGTGCGGGGGTTCTCCGGCTTCGGCTCGGCGCTGATCTACATGCCGCTGATCTCGGCGATCTACGGTCCGCGGCTGGCGGCGCCCACGCTGCTGCTAATCGACAGCATCTGCGCTTTGCCGTTCGCCCTGCGTGCCATGCCCAATTGCAACAAACGCGAGGTCGTGCCGGTCTCGATCGCCGGAGCAATCGCGCTCCCGCTCGGCGCCCTGGCGTTGCTGCTGGTCGATGCACAGATTTTGCGCTGGGTCATCGCCGTACTTGTGCTGATCGCGCTGGCAACGCTCGCCGGCGGCTGGCGCTATCAGGGGCGGCCGACGCTTGCCGCCTCGCTCGGCGTCGGCACGCTGGCCGGCCTCGGCGCCGGCGCGGTGCAGATCGGGGTGCCGCCGCTGCTGGTCTTCTGGCTGGGCGGCAAAAACAACGCCTTTACCGTGCGCGCCAACATCATGGTCTATTTCATCTCGCAGGAAGCGATTTCCTATGTGGTCTACTACGTCGGCGGGCTGTTTACCGTGCAGTCGCTGACCCTGGCGCCGCTGCTCGGTTTGCCATTCCTGGCGGCGTTGGCGCTCGGCGCTTTCTGGTTCCACGGCGCCAGCGAGGCGCTCTATAGGCGAATCGCTTATCTGGTCATTGCGCTGGCGGTCCTGGTAAGTCTGCCGATTTTCGACGGGCTGCATTAGCGGCTCACGCGCTCATTTTCTGCACAAGCGCGTCGGAGACTTCGAAGTTGGCGTAGACGTTCTGCACGTCGTCATTGTCGTCGAGCGATTCGATTAGCTTCAAGATTTTTTCGCCCGCCTCGTCGTCGACCGCGACGGTGTTCTGCGGCTTCCACAACAGCACCGTTTTTCGTGGCTCGCCGAACTTTGCCTCCAGCGCCTTGGCGACCTCGCTCAACGTCTCCGGCGTGGTGAAGATCTGGTGACCGTCCTCGTTCGAGATCACGTCCTCCGCGCCTGCTTCGATGGCGGCATCCAGGACGGCGTCGGCGCTCGCGACTTTGGCGTCGTACTCGACCACGCCGACATGCGCGAACATAAACGACACCGCGCCGGTCTCCGCGAGATTGCCGCCGTTCTTGGTGAAGATCGCGCGCACCTCGCCGGCGGTCCGGTTGCGGTTGTCGGTGAGCGCTTCCACAATCACCGCGACGCCGCCCGGCGCGTAGCCCTCATAGCGGATCGCGTCGTAGCTCTCGGCCTCGTTGCCCTGCGATTTCTTGATCGCACGCTCGATATTGTCCTTCGGCATGTTCTCGGCGCGGGCGGCAAGGACGGCAGCGCGCAGGCGCGGATTAAAGGCCGGATCGCGCATGCCGAGCTTGGCCGCTACCGTGATCTCGCGCGCGAGCTTGGAAAACAGCTTGGAGCGCGCCTTATCCGCGCGCCCCTTCTTGTGCATGATGTTCTTGAATTGGGAATGACCGGCCATGGCCAATAATTGCGTGTGATGCCGGCGAGTATATAGGCCGCGGCGCGGTGAAAATAAATATCGAGCACGGCAGGCGCCTGCCGCAAACCTATTGCACGCCGGTATACCCTACTCCCAGAAGCTGGGCCTTGCCTGTTCCAGCACGCCGCCGAGCCGCACCGCTGCCACCTTGGCGGCAAGCCCGGTTGCATCGTCGGTCTCCACCGCCAAAGCGCAAAGCGTGGCCGGGCCGCTCGCCGGCTCGAATTTGGCGCCCGGAATCTTGCGCAGGAAGCGCGCGAGCGGCTCGTCCTTGTTCATGCCGATGATGGAATCGAAATCTCCGCTCATGCCGACATCGGTGACGAAGGCGGTGCGTCCCGGCAGTAAGCGGTGATCGGCGGTCGGCGAATGCGTATGGGTGCCGACCACCATGCTGGCGCGGCCGTCGGCGAAATAACCCATGGCCTGCTTCTCGCTGGTCGCCTCGCAATGGAAGTCGATAACGATCGCGTCGGCGCCCGCGCCGAGCGCGCAGGCCTCAAGCTCGCGCTCGATCGAGGCGAATGGATCGTCGAGCGCATCCATGAACACGCGGCCCATGGCGTTTATGACGAGCGCGCGCTTTCCGTTCTTGCCGTCGATCAACGCGGCGCCGCGCCCGGGCGCTCCCTTCGGATAGTTCACCGGACGGATCAGCCGCGGCGCGCGCTCGATGAAGACCAGCGCCTCGCGCTGGTCCCAGGCATGATTGCCGAGCGTGATGGCGTCGGCGCCGGCATCGATCAATTCGTTATAGATCGTCTCGGTGATGCCGAAGCCGCCGGCGGCGTTCTCGCCGTTGACCACCACCAGATCGAGCTTCCAGTCGGCGATCAGCCCGGGCAGCCGTTCATTCACGCTATGACGGCCGGAACGGCCGACGACGTCACCAATAAAGAGAATCCGCATGCGCCCTAAATCTTCCGAAAATCAATGACCTCGCGCTCGGTTAGCACGAGATCGAGGCGCTCGTCGCGCTCGGTGGTCGGCACATGGGGAATTTCCTGCGCGGCAAAGGCGACGCCGATGGCGATGACCGGCTTCTGCGTGCGCAGGCCGGCGATGGTCATGTCATAATAGCCCGCCCCGTAACCGATACGGTGGCCGGCCCGATCAAATGCGGCAAGCGGCACGATCAGAATGTCGGGCGCAAGCTCCGGCGCCTCCGGCAGCGGCTCGCGAATGCCCCATTGCCCGGCGCCAAGCGGATCGCCGAAATTCCAGGCGCGGATGATCAGCGGCTTGCCGCGCTTCTGCACTACCGGCAACGCGAGCTGAGCGCCCGCCTCGGCGAGCTTGCGCATCAGCGGAACCGGATTGATTTCGCTGCGCATCGGCGAGTACCCCGATATGATGGTGCCGGGCGAAAACGGCAGGGGAAACGGCCGGGCAGCGATCGTTTCTGCCGCCGCCACGCGTTCGGCGGGCGGCAAGGCGTCGCGCCGCGCCAGTACTTCGGCACGCAGTTTCGGTTTTGTTGTCGGGTCCGTCTGATCCAAATCCGTCATCCTGAGGTATCTGCGCGCAACGCGGCCCCGAAGGTAAGCTTCGAGGTTCGCGACCTGTGCTCGCTCGCACCTCCTGGTGACCGCGAAAGGTCTTTGCAAGTAAGTGCGGAGCCGCGATGGCCGTTGGAGAATCGATCCCGGGTTCCCTACGAAAGTAGGTGGGCGCCATATGTCCGAGCCCACGAGCCCGGTCAGGGACAGCTCCCTTAAGGATCGATAAGGCCCCGGGGATATGTCTCCTGACGCACCTCGCAGCCCCGCACGAGCAATGTAGTGGTTCCGCGCCGGCGGTGCCACCAGGTTCTCTCTCCCGCGCTTGCGGGAGTGGTGAAGAAATCACCCGATCGCTACGCCGTTGCCGAGCGAGGCGTTAAGCTTCTTGGTGATGCCTTCAATGCGCTCTGCCGCCGAGTTGAAGGCCGACACCACGGCGGCAGACGCCTCATTGGCGCGGTCGGCCGCCTTTACCTGCGCATCTTGCAGCGCGGCGATCTCCTCCTCGAGGCGCCGGATCTTTGCGGTCTGTTCGCGCAATTCGTCGGCGACCGTCAGCGCCGCCATCACCGTCAGCCGGGTGTCGCCGATTTCGCCGAAGCGCGCGCGCAGGTCGATGATGCGTTGATCGAGATCGTGCGCCAGCGCCTGCAGATGCTTCTCCTGCCCATCCTCGCAGGCAAGGCGAAACTGGCGGCCGGCGATGGTGGCGGTGACCTGGACCATGGGTTCACTCGTTGCGGTCAAGCACGGATTGGATGGATGAAATGGCGAGATCGAGCCGTTCGGCGATCTCGCGGTTGGTCGTTTCGAGCCGACGCGTACGCGCGGTTTCGCCGTCCAGCACGGCGGCAAGCCGGGTGCGGTCGAGGCCGAGCGCCTGCACCTGAGCGGCAAGGCCTTCTTCGCTGCGGTCGGCCTCGCGCCGGCGCTCAACCGCGGCGTCGAGCCCATCAAGCGCCAGCGCCAGACGTTTCACAGCGGCATCGATTGCGCTTTGCTCGCTCATCGCTCTATTCCACACGTAAAAACACTTGCGGCAGCAAAGATTTAGCCCAAGAATCTTACGTGCTGCGCGATGCTCTCGTCAACGCCTGAACCCTGAGTTGCCCACTCCTTTTACGCGCCTTGTGCATGGCTGTTCGGCCTGCCGCCCGTCAGATTGACTCAATGCCCGCACATGCTATCCACCCCGCAAACAGGCCTTTTTCATGAGCGCAAAAGCCTCGTCGACGGCGGCCGCGGCGCCCACTCCGCGCTACGAGCCGCCGGTCGTCGCTCCTATCGCGCACCCGGTGCTTGCCAACGCCATCCGCGCATTGGCGATGGATGCGGTCGAGCAAGCGAAATCCGGCCACCCCGGCATGCCGATGGGCATGGCCGATGTGGCAACCGTGCTGTTCACGCGGTTTCTGAAATTCGACCCGGACGATCCGGCCTGGCCCGACCGCGACCGCTTCGTGCTCTCCGCCGGCCACGGCTCGATGCTGCTCTACGCGCTGCTCTATCTCACCGGCTATCCGGCGATGACGATCGACCAGATCAAGCGATTCCGTCAGCTTGGCTCGATCACGCCCGGCCACCCGGAATACGGTCACACGCCCGGCGTCGAAACCACTACAGGCCCGCTCGGGCAAGGGCTTGCTAATGCCGTCGGCATGGCGATTGCCGAGCGGCACTTGGTGGCGGAATTCGGCGACGTCGTCGATCACAAGACTTATGTCATTGCCTCTGATGGCGATTTGATGGAAGGCGTGAGCCAGGAAGCGATCGCGCTCGCCGGACATCTGAAGCTCAACAAGCTGATCGTACTGTTCGATGACAACGGCATTTCCATCGATGGCGCGTTGTCGCTTGCCGACTCAGTCGATCAAATCGAACGCTTCGAGAGCGCCGGCTGGAACGTATGGCGCATCGACGGTCACGATCCGGATGCAATCGCCGCGTCTCTGCAGAAGGCGCAGCACGCCGATCGGCCGGTCTTGATCGCCTGCAGGACCAAGATTGCCTTTGGCGCGCCGACCAAAGCCGGCTCGGAAAAGGCGCACGGCTCGCCGCTCGGCGCAGAGGAAATCGCCGGCGCGCGCAAGGCGCTAGGCTGGACCGCGCCCGCATTTGAAGTTCCCGCCGACATTCTTGCTGCCTGGCGCGCGGCCGGACAGCGCTCGAAGAGCGCGCATGCCGATTGGAACAGGCGGCTCGCCGCGCTCGATGCCGACAAGCGCGCCGAATTCAATCGGCGCATCCGTGGCGATCTGCCGGCGCAGCTCAGCGAGGCAATCGTAAAAATCAAGCAATCGCTCGTCGCCGCCCCAAAAGACATCGCGACGCGCACCGCATCCGAGGTCGCACTCGAGAGCCTCGTTCCCGCACTGCCGGCGATGATCGGCGGCTCGGCCGATCTCACCGGCTCCAACAATACGCGCACCAAAGCGATGAAGGCGATCACCGCCGCCGACTTTGCCGGCCGTTTCATCCATTACGGCGTGCGCGAGCACGGCATGGCGGCGGCCATGAACGGCATGGCGCTGCACGGCGGCATCATTCCCTATTCCGGCACCTTCCTGGTGTTCTCCGACTACGCGCGTCCGGCAATCCGGCTCGCCGCGCTGATGGGCATTCGCGTCATCCATGTGATGACGCACGATTCGATCGGCCTTGGCGAGGACGGCCCGACCCATCAGCCGGTCGAGCATCTCGCCGCATTGCGCGCGATCCCCAATCTGCTGGTGTTCCGACCGGCCGACGCGGTTGAGACCGCCGAATGCTGGCAACTCGCGCTTGAAGCGCGCAACCGGCCGAGCGTGTTGGCGCTCACGCGCCAAAACCTCCCGCAACTGCGGCGGGGATACAGCGAACAGAACCTGTGCGCCGCCGGCGCCTATGAGATCGCGCCGGCCGACGGCGAGACGAGCGTTTCCATTTTCGCCACCGGCTCGGAGGTCTCGATCGCGCTCGAGGCGAGCAAGCTATTGGCGGCACGGGACATTTCGGCCCGCGTGGTTTCGGTGCCCTGCTTCGAGCTGCTGATGGAAGCGCCCGCGGCGGTGCGCCGCGCCGTGATTGGCAACGCCCCGGTCAAGATCGGCGTGGAAGCCGCCGTGCGCCAGGGCTGGGATGCCATCATCGGTTCCGACGGCAGCTTTATCGGCATGTCATCATTTGGTGCCAGTGCGCCGTATAAGGAACTCTATAAGAAATTCGGCATTACCGCAGATGCGGTCGCCGATACAGCGTTACGGAAATTGAGCTAGATCATTGCCGGGGCAGGCCCGGCAATCCATCTACGCAAATAGGTGGACGCCCGGATCAAGCCGGGCATGACAACGCGAAGAAGAGGCGGGAGCGACTCCAATGACAGTCCGAGTAGCCATCAATGGATTCGGCCGCATCGGCCGCAACGTGTTGCGCGCCATCGCCGAGAGTGAGCGCACCGATATCAAGGTCGTGGCCGTCAACGATCTCGCGCCGGTTGAGACCAATGCGTACCTCTTGCGTTTCGATTCGGTACACGGCCGTTTCCCCGGCACGGTCACCGTCAAGGGCGACACCATCAGCGTCGGCAACGGCGCCATCAAGGTGATCGCCGAGCGCGATCCTTCCAGGTTGCCGTGGAAGGACCTCGGCGTCGACATCGCGATGGAATGCACCGGCATCTTCACCGCCAAAGAGAAGGCCAAGGTGCATCTCGACGCTGGCGCCAAACGCGTCTTGGTTTCGGCGCCCTCGGACGGCGCCGACCTCACCGTGGTCTATGGCGTCAATCACGACAAACTCAGCAGGGAGCACAAGGTCGTCTCCAACGCCTCCTGCACCACCAATTGCCTGGCGCCGGTCGCCAAGGTGCTCAACGATGCCGTCGGCATCGACAAGGGCTTCATGACGACCGTGCACGCCTACACCAACGACCAGCATGTCCTCGATCAAGTGCACAAGGACCTGCATCGCGCGCGCGCCGCGGCGATGTCACTCATCCCGACCTCGACCGGCGCCGCCAAGGCGGTGGGGCTCGTCCTGCCGGAGCTCAAAGGCAAGCTCGACGGCGTCGCCATTCGCGCCCCGGTGCCCAACGTCTCAGTGGTCGACTTCAAGTTCGTCGCCAAGCGCTCAACCGACAAGGAAGAAGTTAACGGCGCCATCAAGCGCGCCGCCGAGCAGCAGCTCAAAGGTATCCTCGGCTATCACACCGCACCGAATGTCTCGATCGACTTCAACCATGATTCCCATTCCTCGGTGTTCGACATGGAGCAGACCAAGGTGATGGACGGCACGCTGGTGCGCGTGATGAGCTGGTACGACAATGAATGGGGCTTCTCCAACCGTATGGCCGATACCGCCGTGGCGATGGGGAAGCTGATCTAAAGCGTGCTTATCCCGGGCGCGGCGCAGCACGCAAAGTGACGCGCTGCAGACCCGGGACCGCCGCGATCTGGAACGGTCCCGGATCAGCGGTGCACCGCTGGCGCGCTGCGCCGCGTCCGGGACACGAGTTCCTGCATGAACAACTTCCGAACCCTCGACCATGTCGACGTGAAGGGCAAACGCGTACTGGTGCGCGTCGATCTTAACGTACCGGTGGAGAACGGCGTGGTTACCGACGCGACGCGCATTGCGCGCATCGGCCCCGCCCTCACCGAGATCGCCGACAAGGGCGGCAAGGTGATCCTGCTTTCGCATTTCGGCCGGCCGAAGGGACGCGATGCCAAATTCTCGCTCAAGCCGGTCGCGGCGGAAGTGGCCCACACATTAAAGCGGCCCGTGAAGTTCGTCGATGACTGCATCGGCGAGGCAGCCGAGCGCGCGGTCGCGGCCATGCACCCCGGCGATATCCTGTGCCTGGAGAACACGCGCTTCTATGCGGGCGAGGAGAAGAACGACCCCGCCTTCACCGCCGCGCTCGCCAAGCTCGGCGACATTTATGTCAACGACGCCTTCTCGGCAGCGCACCGCGCTCACGCCTCGACCGAAGGGCTGGCGCATGTGCTGCCCGCCTATGCCGGGCGCACGCTGCAGGAGGAACTCGACGCCCTCGGCAAGGCGCTGGAGCACCCTGAGCGCCCGCTGGCGGCGATCGTCGGCGGCGCCAAGATTTCCACCAAGCTCGATCTGCTCGGCAATCTGTTGAGCAAGGTCGACGTGCTGATCATCGGCGGCGCCATGGCTAATACGTTTCTGCTGGCGCTCGGCAAGAAGGTCGGCAAGTCGCTGGTGGAAGCCGATCTCGCTACGAGCGCGAAAAACATCATAGATGAGGCCAAAACAGCCAACCGCGAGCTTGTATTGCCGGTCGATGCGACGGTGGCAGAAAAATTCGAGGCGCGGGCACCTTCGCGCGTCGTCGACGCCGATCATGTCGGCGCAAACGAGATGATTCTCGACATCGGCCCGCGCAGCATCGAATACGTTGTCTCGGTGCTGGCGCGCGTGAAGACGCTGGTGTGGAACGGCCCGTTCGGCGCCTTTGAGATGGAACCGTTCGACACCGGCACGCTCGAAGTCGCAGAGGCGGCAGCGGAACTCACGCAGAACCATGAGCTCGTCACGGTCGCCGGCGGCGGCGACACGGTGGCGGCGCTCAATGCCGCCGGCGTCACCGGTCGTTTCACCTATGTTTCCACCGCCGGCGGCGCTTTTCTGGAATGGCTGGAAGGCAAGGCCCTGCCGGGTGTAGAAGCGCTGCGGGAAAAGTAGTTTCAGGTGTCATGCCCCACGACGGCGGGGCATCCAGTAACCGCGGGGATGGCGGTTACGAGTGCAGGGCTACCGGATCGACCGCTTTCGCGGACGTGGTACCGCGCGACAGATGGAGGCGAAAGCATGAATCTCGAAGACCTGCACAAAGTGGCGAAGGCCATGGTCGCCCCCGGCAAGGGCATTCTTGCGGCGGATGAATCCTCCGGCACCATCAAGAAGCGCTTCGATGCGATCGGCGTGGCATCGACCGAAGACAGCCGTCGCGACTATCGCGAGATGCTGTTCCGCTCGAGCGAGGCGATGTCGAAATACATCTCCGGCGTCATTCTCTACGACGAGACCATCTGGCAGAAGGCGAAGGACGGTACCCCGCTGGTCGAGTTGATCAAGAAGGCGGGCTCCATTCCCGGCATAAAGGTCGACGAAGGCACCAAGCCGCTCCCGTTCTGCCCGGGCGAAGTCGTCACCGTCGGTCTCGACAAGCTGACGGACCGGCTGCCGAAATACTACGAGCAAGGCGCGCGCTTCGCCAAATGGCGGGCGGTGATCGATATCGGCGCCGGCATCCCGAGCTATGCCTGCATCCACACCAACGCGCACGCGCTCGCGCGTTATGCCGCGCTCTGCCAGGTCAACCAGATCGTGCCGATCGTCGAGCCGGAAGTGCTGATGGACGGCGATCACGACATCGAGCGCTGCTATGAGGTCACCGAGTTCGTGCTCAAGGAGACGTTCCAGCAGCTCTATTACAGCCGCGTGAAGCTGGAAGGCATGGTGCTCAAGCCGAACATGGCGGTCGCGGGCAAGAAGAGCGCCAAGCACGCCGACGTCGAGGAAGTCGCGGAGAAGACAGTGAAGCTGCTGAAGGCTTGCGTGCCGGCCACGGTGCCGGGCATCGCCTTCCTGTCGGGCGGGCAGAGCGACGAGGAGGCGACCGCGCACCTCGACGCGATGAACAAGATCGGCAATCTGCCGTGGAAGCTCACCTTTTCCTACGGCCGCGCGCTGCAGCACGCGCCGCAGACGACCTGGAAAGGCAGAGCTGAGAATGTCGCTGCCGCCCAGCGCGCTTTTTCGCACCGCGCGCGCATGAACGGACTCGCCGCGCTCGGACAGTGGAAGTCGGATCTGGAGAAGATGGCGGCATGAGGCAAAGCCGCTCGATTAGCTCCTACCGCCAAAACGCACTCACGGCGGCAAAGTCTTGCAGCGCCGTCTCGGCCGCCTGCATCAACGGCGCGACCTTGCTCTGTACCTGACCCGCGACTAACCCCGCAGCCATGGCGCGGCCGCGTAGGCGTTTGCCGCTGCGCGGCGGCGAGCGCGGTTGGGCCAGCGCCGGGCCAAGCTTGCCGTGCACGGCGATGTCGTTGAGCTCGCCGAGGGCGTCCTGCACGCGCTTCAATGCTTTCACAAAGGCGCGCCGCCGGCGATCCGCCTTGCCCCCGGCGATCAGCGCGGCGAAGAATTCGGTTGCATAGCGCAGCTTTTTTGCATTGACGCGCAGTTTGTGGCGCTGTTGCGGACCGAGCTTAGCAAACTTGTCCGCCTTCTTGACCAGCTTGCGCCGCCGGCGCGTCAATTCATCGGCGGCGAAATCGGCGGCTGGCCGCTCGTTGAGCAGGCGCAGCATCTTGTCATCGCTCTCCGCCCAGGCGCCGGTATTGAGCCGATCGAAAACGTCGAGGATGAGCCTGCGATAGCGCGGCGAGGCCACCGCCTTGCCGGCGCGCTCGAAGGCGCTCTTGCGCCGGCGCGCGGTCGCGCGGCTGAGAGCGCGCACGCTGCGCCTGTGGGCGCCATTGAGCGGCTTCAAGCTGCCGCGCAGATAAACATCGAGATCGCGCGCGGGGCCAAGCTCGCCGGTAATCCATTTCAGCGCATGCTTGACCTTGGCGGCCTGCGGATCGCCGTCCAGCAGATCGGAAAAGACAGCAAGCGCCGTGCGCAGGCGGCGCAAGCCGATGCGCATCTGATGCACGCCTTCCGCATCGCCCCCCAGAACCGCAGGCTCGTTGCCGGCAATCTGTCGCAGACAAGCAAGTGCGACGGCGCGGAAGGCGTCGCCGGTGCCAATGCCGTCAGGAAGATGGATCGGCGCACGCGTGACCGCCTCGCCTTGCTCTCCTTCCACCAGCCGGTAGCCGCGCTCGGCCTTGCTCAGCGCGCCTAAGCGCACCGGCGCGACGCCAGCGACCGCGCGGGCGACTTCGATCAGATCGGCTTCCTCGCCGTCCTTGAGCTCGATCTCGACTTCGCTGATCGGCGCGCGCTTGCGGCCGGCGCGCAATTGCCCGCGATCGAGCGCCAATTCGATATCGCTGTCGCGCCAGCGCAGCAGCACGATTGTGCGCTTGATCTTGGTCTCGAACAGCGGCGCCAATTGACGGCGCAATTTCTTGCCGAGCAGCGGCTCGAGCGCGGTGCCGCGCGCCGCTTTGAAATCCGGCTGCTTGCCGTCGACCTCGTGTTCCCACTCCTGCTGGGTGAGAATGCGATCGCCGTCGGCTTTGACCGTCTGCAGCTGCCGGCGGCCGTGCCGGCGCAGCCGTAGGGTGATGCCGCGCTTGCATAATTTGCGTTTGCGCGTGTCGTAATAGACCGAGACAAGATCGGCCGAGCGCGGCGGCGCCGCCTGCCGCTTGCGGATGAGCGGCGACTTGGCGACCCCCGCCAGACGTTCCGGCGGAAGTTCCAGCTTGATTTCGGCTTCAATGGGCATGACGGCTCTTGAATGATTCGGGCCGTCAACGAATTCGCGCTGCGATGGTTGCGGCGATTTGCCTGCCGGAAGCCCTGGCCATGTGCCTGAATTTTGATTACTCAGGCTCCCGCAGCGGGAACCCGTGGTTTTCGTCTGGCTTGTCTACCCGCCGGAAAGAATTCGCGTTCCGGCGCTGGCGCGCCTTATTCACGTCAGGGGCGGCGCTTAGATACCAGCGGGGCGGCTGATAAGCAGGCCGGACGTTTTCGTCCGACCAGAAGCACCCCGATGTCCCGCGCCGAGACGGCCCCCATCAAGAGCCCGCCATTCGCTATTGCCATTGGGAATGCGACGGCCGAAACCGCCGTATATGCGGTTATTGGCAGCGCCGGCATCGCGCTGTGGTGGCTTGCCGGCGAACACGCCTCGGTCCTCCCATTCTGGGCGCCGTGGGAGTTTTCCTGGGTTGAATTCCTCGCCGCTTGGCTGACGGTGTTCTGGTATCTGCGCGGGATCGCGCGCGGCCCGGCGGATGAACGCCCCTCGCTTGCACGCCGGCTAGCTTTCTTTTCCGGAATGCTGGTCATCTATGCGGTGCTGGAGACGCGCTACGAATATCTCGCCGAGCACCAGTTCTTCTTCAACCGCATCCAGCATGTCGCCATGCATCATCTCGGCCCGCTCTTGCTTGCGCTCGCCTGGCCGGGCGAGCCGATCAAGCGCGGCATGCCGGCTTGGCTGCGGCGGCTGATCGAGCATCGCATCGTCACAGGCACAGTCCACGTCCTGCAACAGCCGCTATTGGCCACATTTCTGTTTGTCGGACTAATCTTCTTCTGGCTGGTCCCGTCGATTCATTTCCGCGCCATGATCGATCCGCGGCTGTTTTCGCTGATGAACTGGAGCATGGTGGTGGACGGCGTCCTGTTCTGGTCGCTGGTGCTCGATCCGCGCCCGTCGCCGCCGGCGCGCATCTCGTTCGGCACGCGCGCCGCGCTTGCCGTGCTGGTGATGTTCCCGCAGATTATGGGCGGCGCCATCATCGCCTTCAGCCCACGCGACCTCTATTCGTTCTACGATCTGTGCGGCCGCATTTATCCTGGTCTCGGCGCGCATTACGACCAGACAATCGGCGGCCTGATCGTGTGGATTCCACCGGCCATGATGAGCATCCTCGGCCTCTTGCTGGTGATCAATGCATTGCGTCTTTACGAAGAAAGGAAATCACATGATGACAATACCGACGAGGGAACGAAATTGCGCATCCAGGCAAGCGCGTGGACCGGCTAGCATCTTGTGCATGCTATCGGCGGTCCTGCTGGCCTCTCCGCTCCTCGGCGGTCTGGCGTCGGCGGCGACCGGCGGCATCGCAATCGAAAAGCCATGGATGCGCCTCATCATCAAGGCGCGCCCGGCCGCGGGCTATTTCACGTTGAAAAACGACACCGGCGCGCCGGTCGAGTTGACCGGCGCCTCATCCGCCGCCTGCGGCATGCTGATGCTGCATCAGACCAAGGAGGTGAACGGCATCGACAAGATGTTGCCGGTCAAAAGCATCTCGGTGCCGATGCATGGCACGTTGGAATTCGCACCCGGCGGCTATCATTTGATGTGCATGTCACCGCAACGCAGTATGGCGATCGGCCGCAGCGTGCCGGTCACGCTCAAATTCGCCGACGGGAAGACAGTGACCGCTGATTTTCCGGTCAAGGGCCCAGGCGGAAAGTAAATCACAGCAGCCCGAGCACCCGCCGCCACCAGCTGTTCCCGCCGTTCTGCGCGACCACCTGCTTCAAGTCGTCGGTCATGCCGCCAAGCTTGGTGTTGGGAGCCGCCAGCCCGGTGAATAGCAATTTGACGTTGCCGTCGCGGTCGAAAACATAGACCGCCGAGCTGTGCGTCACCTCGTATGGCTTGCCGTCATGCGCCGGCGTCACCGAATAGGCGACGCGATAGCGCTTGGCGAGGGTCGCAAGCTCATCCGGCGTGCCGCGCAGGCCCACGATCTGCGGTGCGAAGGCATCGGTGTACTGCTTGATCACGTGGAGCGTGTCGCGGTTGGGATCGACGGTGACGAACAGCACGCGCACGTCGTTCGCCTTTTTGCCCAGCGTCTTGAGCATGTTCGTGAGGTTGAGCAGCGTGGTCGGACACACGTCGGGGCAAAAGGTGTAGCCGAAATAGAGCAAGGCGACCTTGCCCCTGTAGTCGGCGGCGGTGACTTGCTTGCCGTCGCTTGCGCGCGTCATGGTGAAGGAAAGCTGCGGCAGCGCGCCGGTCATGTCGGTCGAATGCCAGGCCTGTGCGGAGGCGGTCAGCAGCAGAAGCAGCCCCGCAGCCGCCATGCGCGCGCGCGGGACGCGGCGCATCAGCTCAGTTCGCTTGATGATTGTCATGGCGATATCCGGCGTCGCCCACGCCCATTTTGCAGCGGATGACTGTGGCCATTGTGCGACACGGCTGTCCGCCGTCCTAAGGCCAATTGCCGCGTGGCCGCGCAACATGCACGCAACAAAGACCGCGCCGCCTGACGCGGTCTCTGTCGATTGTTCATTCCTTCGCGTCAGTCGCAGTTGGTCTTCTTGACCGTCTTCGAGCCGGCCGGATTTTCCTTATGCACGGTCCTGGTCGTGCAGTCGCCCGAGCCGTTGGTCTCCACGGTCGTGGACTTCCTCTCGACGCCCGGCTTGACGACCGTGACGGACGCATCCGGGTGGTGATGCTCGATCACCACGGGCGGACCCTCGTGTTCCTCGATCACCGCTTGCGCGTTGGCGCCGAGCGTGCCGACCGCTGTGGTCGCGAGCGCCAGCACAAGGACATTGAGCTTCATGGTCGCCTCCTGCTATGGGAACTCCGGTTGAGAACGTTTTTCCCGCCCTCCCGTTCCGCTCATTCATCACAAGGACAACAACCGTGATCGATCTCTACACCTGGACCACGCCGAACGGTCGCAAGATTTCCATAGCATTGGAGGAGCTTGGCCTGCCGTACACCGTGCATCCGGTCGACATTTCCAAGGACGAACAATTTGCGCCGGAGTTCCTGAAGATTTCCCCCAACAACCGCATCCCGGCAATCGTAGATCGCGACAACAACATGGCGCTGATGGAGTCGGGCGCGATCCTGATCTACCTCGCCGACAAGACCGGCAAGCTGATGCCGAAATCGGGCGAGCCGCGCTATCGCGTGATCGAATGGCTGATGTGGCAGATGGGCGGACCGGGACCTATGCTCGGCCAGGTGCATCACTTCGTAAAATACAACAAAGGCAAGGCGCCCTATGCCGAGGAGCGTTACCTGAAGGAAGGTCACCGGCTCTACAAGGTGCTCAATACGCGGTTGGAAGGCCGGGATTTCGTCGCCGACGATTATTCAATCGCCGACATCGCGATCTGGCCCTGGATCTCGCGCTTTGAGTGGCAGACCATCGACATGAAGCAATATCCCAACGTGCGCCGCTGGTACGAGACCATCGCCGCGCGTCCGGCGGTGCAGAAGGGATACAAGGTGCCAAAGGACATGGGCCCGATCCCGATGCCGTATTAAGGCGTGAGGGCGGTCCAGTAGCGATCCTGCAAATGATCGCGGATCGCAAAAGGCAGTAGCGCCCAAAGGCGGCCTAGTTCGCCTGGTGCGGGAGGCGCAAGAAGCCGCCCGGCTAGGAACGCGTGGATGTGGTCACGCAAATCGGCGAGCACGCCTTCGGTAAAGTGTGGATCGTTGTCGGTGATCGGCGCGAGCGGCGCATTCCGGTTGAACTTGCCGCCGGAAGCGCAGCCGAGCATGTGCCCGACATGTTGGAACTGAATGGCCTGCCTGATCCGTCCGGGCAGGATCGCGTCCACCAAGTCGGGCACGCAAGCGACAATATCGCCGCCATGCACGAGACGGTATGTGCGCTCGCCTAGCGTGCCATAGCTTCTGGCGAAGGCGGGGCCGCCCGGGCGCGGCATGCCAAAGCCGTAGACTGCTGCAATTGTTACCGGCAGCCTCACCGCTCGCTCGGCGGCGATCGCCGCCATCGCTGCGCCGAGGCTGTGGCCCGTGAAGAACAGCGGCGCCGGCCCGCTGCGGAGCAGCGGCTCCAAATCGGACCACATCCCATCGACGCTATCCTGGAAGCCCTGATGCGTATTGGCCGCGGAGAGCTTGAATTCAGCATCGGCGATCAGATTGCCGAGAATTCCTGGGTCGGTACCGGCGAAGGCGACCACCGTACAATCGTCTCGCACGCCGACAATCGCATGAGTATCCAAGATTTGGCCGCGTTGCGGCACCGCCTGAACGGAATTGAAGCCCCAATGCGGTCCGATGACGTCGATGGTCCGCGGCGCGCCGCTCTCGTAGGCGAGCTGCGACATCCACATCATGGCTAGAGCGTCGGCGATGTCGAAAGCGCCGCGCCTGGCCGAAAATTGCGTGAATGCCGTCTTGTTGTAGTCCTCCGGCCTGATCTCGACAAAGAAGGTCATGACACCGCCCCTGTGACAATTTGCGGTTGACAGTTTCGCAACCGTCGGTCGACCGGCGCAAGTCGGTTTAGCACCCCATGAACCCGGCCCGTTGGCTTGAACGTCGGCGCGTGCCGACTTTACCTTCGCGCAAGTGATTCGACCTCCCGACGACGGGACCTTTGTCCTTTTGGTCTTCCCCGACGCGCGATGCTAAAACCGCAGCCCCAGCCACAAGACCAGCTCGACCCCACCGCCACGCTGCGCCGCGCCGCAGCGCTGCATCAGCGCGGCCAATTGCACGAGGCCGAGGCGCTCTATCGCGCCGTGCTCGCCGTGCGGCCCGATCATTTCGACGCGCTGCATCTTCTGGGCGTGCTCAAGCACCAGAGCGGCGAGCCGGTCGAGGCGCTCAAGCTGATCGGGCAGGCATTGCGCAGCAATGAGCGCGCCGCATCCGCGCACAGCAACTACGGCATCGTGCTGGCCGTGCTCGAGCGACACCAGGAAGCGCTCGAATACTACAATCGCGCGCTCGCGCTCAGGCCCGACTTTGCGCAGGCGCTGTATAACCGCGGCAATGCGCTCAACGCGCTCGGCCGCATACAGGATGCGCTGGCAAGCTTCGAACGCGCGCTGGCAGTCAAGCCGGACTACGCCGAGGCGCTGGCTAACCGCGCGCAGATTCTGCGCCAACTCGGTCGCGAACCGGAGGCGCTGGCAAGCTTCGATCGCGCGCTCGCGCTCATGCCGCGCGACGCCGATACGTTCACTGCGCGCGGCAACACGCATTACGCGATGAGGTCCTATGCGGCGGCGCTCGCCGACTATGAGCGCGCGCTCGCGCTGCGTCCCGATGCGGCGCCGCTGCACAACAATAAAGGCAATGCCTTGCGCGAGTTCGGTCGGCCGCAAGAAGCGCTGGCCTGCTTCGATCGCGCACTGGCGCTCGATCCCGGTTATGCCGACGCCTACAGCAATCGCGGCAATGCCCTCCTCGAACTTAACCGGCCGGCGGAAGCGCTCGCCGATTATGACCGCGCGCTCGCCCGCAAGCCGGATTTCACCTATGCGCTGGTCAATCGCGGCAATGCGCTGCGTTATCTCGGGCGTTGCGAGGAAGCACTGGCGAGCCTCGAGCGGGCGTTGGCGCTCGCGCCGGAACTCGCCGAGGCGCATTGGAACAAGGCCCTCCTGCTGCTCTCGTTCGGCGATTTCGAACGCGGGCTGCCGGAGTACGAATGGCGCTGGCGGCGAGAGGGAGAATTAAAGCCGCGCGAATTTGCGCAGCCCCTCTGGCGCGGGGAAGGCCTCGCCGGCAGGACCATACTGTTGCATGCGGAGCAGGGCTTCGGCGACAGCATCCAGATGCTGCGCTATGTGCCAATGGTGGTCGCCAAGGGCGGCAAGGTGGTGCTGGAATTGCCGGACAGCCTGGTGCCGCTGATCGGCCGCATCGACGGCGTCGCGATGGCGCGTAGGGGCACACCGCTGCCGGCCTTCGACAAACATTGTCCGCTGCTCGGTCTGCCGCTCGCTTTCGGCACCACGCTGTCGACCATCCCGGCCGCCGTGCCATATCTGCTCGCACCCGCCGAACGCGCGGCGAAATGGCGCGCGCTGTTGCCGCGCGAGAAGCGGCCGCGCGTCGGCCTCGTCTGGTCGGGCAAGCCGTCACACAAGAACGACCATAATCGCAGCATCGCGCTTGCTCGCCTCGCGCCGCTGTTGTCGCTGCCCGGCTTCGACTTTATCAGCCTGCAACGCGAGTACCGAGACGCCGATCTGGCCACGCTCGCGACGTTTCCCAATCTCGGGCGGCTAGAGGCGATGCTCACCGACTTTGCCGACACCGCCGCGGTGATTGAGCAACTCGACCTGGTCATTACCGTCGACAGCGCTGTGGCGCATCTCGCCGGCGCCATGGGCAAGCCGGTCTGGATACTATTGTCGGCCGTGCTGGACTGGCGCTGGCTGCTGGAGCGCGAAGACAGTCCCTGGTACCCGAGCGCCCGCTTGTTTCGTCAGCCGGAAATCGACGATTGGGCGAGCGTGATTGCGCGGGTCGTGCGCGAGCTTTCGACCTTTGCCCGCCCGTAACGTTTTCCGGCTTACAGGCATTCAGCCGCGCGAAGTCGCCGCGGCGTAATGTCGCCACGGGCGCGTGCCGACATTGACGGCGATCGTCAATTTGGCGGGCATGCCCCGCGGGAAAATCAGGTTTCGTTTGCTTGGCAGCCCCCATCGAACTAGTTTTGAGTCGAAGAAAACGGGGCGTGAGCAAAGCTAAAAGCAATCGTCAACGATCCAGGGCAAGAATGGTCGGAACCAGAATCGCCTGCCTTGCTCTCGCAGCATTGCTTCTCTGTGCCGGGACAGAACAGTCAAGAGCGCAGACCGTCGGTTACGGTGAAGCGCTCGCCCAGTTGGCCGCGAATTGCGGCGACGATATCGCCAATTTCTGCAGCAAGATCAATCTCGGCGGCGGGCAGGTCGCGGAATGCCTGGAACAGCATTGGGCGAAGGTTTCAATTCTATGCAAAGGAACCAATGCCGCGGTCGCCACGCTCATCAAGAAACGGGCGCGCGCGCGCGCCGACGTTCCCAAATTGTGCGAATTGGACCGGCTGAAATTTTGCGGCGGCATCGAGCCGGGCGATGGCCGGCTCTTGGATTGCTTCTATAAGGCGAAGCAAAGCCTGGACCCGGCGTGCCAACAGGCCATTCTCGATGCGGGCTATGAGGATTCCCTGAACACCGATCCGGCATCGGATCAGATTCATTTGAGTTCGGGCGATATCGTCAGCAGTCTTAAAGAGGTTGAGCGTCCGGCGAGCATCATCAGCGCGGCCAAATTGCGGCAACTCGCCGCGCAAGCCGTCCATGAGCGCTCACGCGCCGATCGGCCGCCGCTGTTCGCAGGGCTCGACAAGCTCGCGCAGCTCACCGTCGCCATCCGGTTCGACTCCGATTCGGCGCGAATTCGTCCGAGTTCGTACTCAGCCCTCGGGCTGATCGCGGATGCTTTGTATCATCCCTATCTGCAGGGATATTGCTTCCTGGTCGTCGGCCATACCGATGCCAGGGGCAGCCGCGAGTACAATCTCAAGCTCAGCCAGGAACGCGCCGATGCCGTGCGAGAGGCGTTGATCAATCCGTTCGGCATCAGTGCGGCCCGCATTCAAGCGGTAGGGCTCGGCGAGGAACAATCGCTCAATCGGAAAAATCCTCGGGCGCCCGAGAACCGGCGGGTACAAGTGATCAATATCGGCAAGTTAGGCTCAAACGCGCAATGCCCGGAGTGACTCGCATATTCGGCTGATGAAGGCTACGGCGGCGCACGCAAGCCGGCTGCCGTCAAGCTACGGCGGCAGGCCGGCCTTGAGCAGCGCTTCGCGGTGGTGCTCGCGATCCGCCTCGCGCACATAACCGAAGCGCTTGACATGCGCCGCGGCCGAAAAGTCCGGCTTGATACGCAGCGTCTCCGCCACTTCGGTGGCGGCCTCCGCGGCGCGGCCGTCTTGTGCCAGCGCGGCGGCGAGGTCGGCATGCTGCTCGGCCCGGTGCTGGTAGGCGGACTGGCGAAACGCGTCGGCCGCTTCCACGTAGCGGTGCGCCGCAAGCAGCGCGCGCCCGAGCAGGTGGACGCGCTCGCGCACGCCGAACGGATCAAGGCGCATCGCCGCCTGCAGCCACTCGACCGCCTGTTCGGGTTCGCCTAGCCGGGTCATCAGCTCGCCGCGTTGGGCGACGATACGCGGATCGTTCGGGTTGAGCGCGAAGGCGCGCTCGTGATGAGTGCGCGCTCGCACCAAGTCGCCCTGGTCCATGAACGCCTCGCAGAAAACGCGATGGCACTCGATATCATTCTCGTCGAGCGCAAGCCCCTTCATCACATAGGCGAAGGCGCGCTTGAGGTGCTCACGCGGATTGCCCTCAAGAAAGCCGCGCGCGACCGCCTGGCCGGTGAGACAGCCGCGCCAGGCATAAGCCTGGGCGAAGCCGGGGTCGATCTCGATGGCGCGCTCGACGAGTTGCAAGGCGGCGGCGTTGTCCTCCTCGGTGGCGCGGTGGTGCAGCACTTTGGCGGCCAAAACCAGCTCGTAGGCGGCCATGTCCTTGGGCGGCGTGCGCACGATACGCTCGGCATGCGCCGCCTCGATCCGACCCGGCAAGGTGGCAACGATGGTGCGGGTGATGTTATCCTGCAGATCGAACACGTCGGCCAGCGTGCCGTCGTACTTCTCCGCCCATAAATGATTGCCGGTGGCCGCCTCTACGAGCTGAGCGGTAATGCGCAGCCGCTCGCCGCTCTTACGCACCCCGCCCTCCAGCACGTAGCGCACGCCGAGCTCGCGGCCAACCGCGCGAATGTCAACCGCGCGGCCCTTGTAAACGAAGCTCGAGTTGCGGGCGATGACGAAGAACCAGCGGAAGCGCGAAAGCTCGGTGATGATGTCTTCGGCGAGCCCGTCGGCGAAATAGTCCTGCTCCGGATCGCCAGACATATTGGTGAATGGCAGCACCGCGATCGAAGGCTTGTCGGGGAGCGGCAGCGGCGGCGTTTCCTTGGCGGGGCTCGCCGCGCCGTCAGGCAGCACGCGCCAAACTCGGATCGGACGGTCGATGTTCTTGACGCGCAGCTCGCCCATATCGTCAAAACCAATCGGCAGCCGCCGTTCGACTTCATCGTGCACAATGCCGGTGACGACAACGCCGCCGGGGTCGGCCAGCCCCTCGAGCCGCGAGGCGACATTCACTCCATCGCCGTAGACATCATCCTCTTCGGCAATAATGTCGCCGAGATTCACGCCGATGCGAAATGCGATGCGCCGCTCTTCCGCGTCGCCTTGATCGCGGGCCGCGATGGCTTGCTGGATGGCGACCGCGCTGCGCACGGCGTCAACGGCCGAGGCGAATTCGACCAGCGCGCCGTCGCCGGTCAGTTTGACCAGGCGACCATGATGCTCCGCAATCGCCGGATCGAACACCTCCCGCCGCAGCGCCTTCAGCCGGGCGAGGGTATCTTCTTCGTTTTTCTCCATCAGGCGCGAGTAGCCAACAACATCCGCGGCCAAGATGGCGGCCAACCGTCGCTTCAGTCGTTCATCAGCCATCAGCAGTATCCAGGTCGTGTGGCGAGATTCTAGGTTATGGGGCTTGGGGAGTCTAATTGGGGCCAAATCGCCGAAATGCGGTATCAGTAGTCCAAACGTACTTGAATTTGAGCCCGAGCTAATTGCCCGATTGGAACCGGATCAGGCGGCCGACGATCGGCGTATTGCCCCGGCGAGCATTGCGGTCGATCTTGAACACAAGCTCGCGCGCGCCAGCTTTTACCCGGTAAACACCGCCGGCTGCCAACACGATGCCGGCCTTTGCCAGATCAAAGAACGAACCATGCGTCAGCTGCGCGTCACTCACCGCTACCTGGTGCTGTTCGCCGGGCTTGTCGACACGCTCGATGACAAGCGTGCTGCCCGGCCTAAGTTCGATGATCGGCGAGAGCCCAAAGAGCGTGAATTGCGGATGCGGCGCCACTTTTCGACCGTTCGGCGGCGCGCGGAACACCATCGCCGAACTGTCACGGGCAAGCTCACCGCTGAGCAGCATCTTGCCGCCCTCGCAGGCGACTCTGCTGCGCTCGCTGTGTCCGCTCTCGACCTTACTTTGTTCTTTGCCGACGGTGACTGTTCCACCGGTGATCGTTTCGCGCCAGCACGATTTCAAATAGCCGAGCACAATCGTATCGTGTGGACCGAGCTTTATCACTTGCCCGGCCGCGACATAGTCCATGAATTGGATGCCAGGGGGATTGCCGGTGATGTCCTCGACCACCGCGACGGGTATCCGTGGCGAAGCCGCCAGGATGAGGATGCCGGCGGTCTTCAGAATCGCCGCGGTGATGCTGATCATCGAACCGAAACGCCCTATCTGTTTGCGCCGCCGTCGCCGATGATGCTGTAAGGCGCCCAGAACAACGGATGAGCATAGGCGAACAGCGTGTTGCCGTTCGCGTCCGTGAAACCGGGGCCGTCGAGCAAGGCCATCGAGGCCTGCCGCAAGGCCTCGGCCCGCGTCAGCGTTGGATCGGCCGCCTGCCGGCGAAACAGATCGGTGACGAGTTCGCGCGCCGAAGCCGAATGCACCGACCAATTCGTCACGAGGATGGCGCGCGATCCGGCATAGAAGAATGCGCGTCCAAGTCCGGAGGCAGCCTCGGCTCCCGCGCCGGCGCCCGCGCCGGTGTTGCAGGCCGACAGCACGACCCAATCCGCATCGAGCCTGAGGGCGAGAATTTTACCCATCGTCAGCAAGCCGTCACCGTCTATACCGGCGACTGCCGGCGCCGTCAGCGCAAGCGCCGGCTGCGTCAAGCCATTGAGTTCGCCCGGCACCAGCCCGTGGCTGGCAAAATCAATGATACGATAATGCGACAGGTCAATAGTCTCGACCATGTGCTCGTTCGCCGCCTTGCCGAGATAAAGGACGCGAGCCGGATCGAGGCCGAGCGCCTCGGCGATGGACGTCAGCTCGGCGGCCGTGTCGGGCAGACGCGGCAGTTGCGCAAGCTCCGCGCTATCGACCCCGTCGGTCTGCGGCCTCGAGCGGCGTGCCAGCGGCAAGCCGCGCGTCGCTATGGCCGCGGCCGAAGCGACTACCGTCTTTTTCGCATTTTGTTCGGCCTCGGCGGCCTGCTCGACGCTGAAATACGGATCGCCAAAACCGATGAATGGGGACCGCCCCGCGGGGCCCGGCGGCAGTTGCCGCAGCGTGCGTAGCGCCGCCGCCGATGGCACTATGCTCACAGCATGCGTACGAGCAAGCCACGGCACTTTGCGATAGCCGGAGAACAAGGGTCCGTCGCCATCCTGCGCCTGCGACGGAGCCGTCGGCAACAGCGACAGCGGAAGCAATCCCAACGCGCCGTTGGTGACCACGATCAAGCTCTTGGCCGGCTTCCAGCCGGGCTCGACCGGGTTGAGCAGCAGGCCGTACAATTCGTAGGCAAGATCAAGATCGAACGGCGGAATATCGGAGATCATCTGCGCATCCGGCTCGAGCGATTTGCGCAGTCTCTTAATTTTGGACGCGATATCGCGAGAACTCGCGTGAATAGCGGCAAATGCAACCTTGCCCGATTTGGGCACCGCCCAGACGAAACTGTCCCGGCGGCCGAAGTAGAACGACAGCAGCGCTTCGTCAGGCTTCAGAATGTCGCGTATTTCGTCGATCGTGGGAGATTTGGGATCGATCAAATTGGCGTAGTTCGGAAACCGCTTGGCAATCTCGGCGAATAGCTTGTCGCGTTTGCTGCGCCGTTCACTTATCGCGAGATTGAGCGCCTTCACGGCGTTGTCATCGCGCTGACCGGACGGCAGCGTCAGCGCGTTGTTGAGCGTGCCAAGCTGCGCGTCGATCTCCTTGCCTAAGTCCTGCGCCTGACGCACCAGATCGGCCAGCGCGCTGTCCCTGACCAGCATGCGCGCACTCGATTGCGCCAATGCCTGCTGCACCGAATGGCCGCGAATGGCGTCGGCGAGAGCAAAGGTCTCGACCGCCGTGGCGTCACCATCGCCGGCCTGGCCGCGGGCAAGTAAGCTGATATAGGCCTCGACGATGTGCTGCACGCGTTCATTGCGCGCCGCGACCCCCGCCGAATTTTCGCTGTCAGCGTTCTCGCGCACGCTGCCCAGCAACACGGGAACCGAGGCTCGAAATTCGCGCGCGGCGTCGGCGTCGCGCTTGCCAAACATATAGCCGACGGCCAGGTTGCCGCGCGCCAGCGCCGTGTCGTAAAAATTGTCGCCAAATCGGTCGTGGTCGCGCTTCACCAAAGCCTGGGCCGCGGCGATGCCCTGATCGATCTGGCCGGCGGCATACAGCGAATTAATCCGCGACCCGCTCAGCTCGAACGGACGACGCATCTGCGCGTCCCATTTCGCCATCGCCTTGTCAATTTCGGCATAGGTTTCGATCGCTTCATCGGTCTTGTGCTGGAGATTCAGGATCAGAGCGAGGAACGACAATTCCCGAACGACCGTTTGCGAGTCATTGGCGACGCCGACGGTGCGGCTGATGTCGAGCGTAACGCGCATCAGCTTTTCAGCTTCGGCATAGCGGCCCTGGTCGAGCAAAATATCGGCCAGCCCGCCAATGTAGAGTGTCGTTGACGGATTGTATTTTCCCTGTTCCTTCAGGCGGGAGAGAAGCGCGCGCCGAGCGTCGGCTTCGGCCTCGGCCAACTTGCCTTGTTTTGCCTCCGTCCGAGCCCGCCCGAGCAGCATAAGGTCGGCGGACTGCAATATTAGGCTCTTCCGTATTTGAGCTGGAGCGGTCGTTGACGCGTTAAGAGATGCACGTCGATGCTGCTCGGCCAGCCGGAAAGCGTCTTCGGCTTCGCGGTATTGACCGCGCGCTTCGAAAATCATGGCACGATTGTATGCAACGTCGGCTTCCCACGACTGGCCGCGCTCCGCATAGCTTTTGCGCCAGCCGGGCAGCCCGCTGGTGCGCGCTTCTTCAATGAGCTTGAGATTGCGATTGAGATAGCTTTCGGCCTGAGCCATATCTCCCATTCGAATCAGAATGCCGGAAATCTGGCGCAGCGCGCCAAACATAAAGCCTTTGGCGCCTGCCACGTTTGTGTCGCGAAGCTGACGCCGGAAGATTTCGAGCGCGTGCTTGGGATCGCCGGCGTATAGATATTGCAGGGCGGCAAATTGCTCCACCATGCCTGTTAACTTGGCATCGCCGGCGCCGCGCGCTGTCTCGACCGCGAGGTTGCCGTCGTTAATCGCACCGCTCAACTGTCCTAGCTTCGCGCGCGCGTTTCCCCGCTTGTAGTAAAACCGAGTGAGTTCGACGTGAGACGCATGGCCCGGCACCGCTTCGTCTGCCTCGGCATGCCATTTTGCGATCTGTACCGGGTCCGGCTTCTCGCTGTCGAGAATCGCGGTGATATCGGTGATGGTGCGCGGCGGAGCGACGAAGCTCGTCGGCAACGACTGCGCGCGTTTGAGTTCGATTTCACTCGGGCCTTTTTGCGTGGGCAGGGCAATCGGCACGTTGGCACGGCGATTGGCGGCATCAAGTGCGGCGATTACGCAAGCGCGAACTTTCGGCCTGGCCAATTCGCGGCACTTTTCACGGTCGCCGCCGCCGCGATGCATGCACGCTATGACGAATGGCCGGCCGGCACTCGCGCGGCAACGTTCAACGGCGGCCTCTTTGGTCAGGGCAGAGGCGTTTTGCGCGCCGCCGAGCGCAAGCCCCAGCGCCAATCCAAAAAGCCAGCGGCCGCTATCATGCATCGCGCTTCTATCCCGAGAAGCAAACCATCACTTGCCGTACTGCGATTGAGCCTTGCAAGCTTCGCTCTTTAGGGCCTAGCCGCTATCCATATTACACTATTCCCTGCAATGGATGCCATTGCGTGGCCTCGGCTCCGCCGGCCGGCATTGCTCAATTCGCCAAACGCAAAGGCGCATCGCTACCGCAAGCCGGCGTCACCTTTCCGCCCGATTGCGCGACCATGCGGGGATTATGGCTGCGCGCGAAAAACAGGCCGATCCACGCCCCAATCCGCGTCTCTATCTCATCACGCCGCGGATTGGAGATGCCGCTGCGCTTGTCGCACCGCTCGAGGCGGCGTGGACGGCGGGCGATGTGGCGGCCGTCCTGTTGCGGCTCGCGGATACCGACGAGCGCAGCCTGATCAACCGCGCCAAGGCGCTTTGCCCGGTCGTGCAGAGCCGGGGCGTCGCGCTCATCCTCGACGGTCACGCCGATCTGGTAGCACGCGCCGGCGCCGACGGCGCTCATCTCACCGGCATCGCCGCATTCGTGGCGGCGGTCGAGCAGCTCAAACCGCAGCGGATTGCCGGTGCTGGGGGTCTTGCCAGCCGGCATGATGCCATGCTCGCCGCCGAGGCCGGCGCCGATTACGTGATGTTCGGCGAACCCGATCGCGCCGGCCGCCGGCCGGCTTTCGAAGCGATCAAGGAGCGCGTCGCCTGGTGGGCGGAAGTGTTCGAGAGCCCGTGCGTTGCCTATGCCGCGGCGCTCGAGGAGGTGGCGCCGCTGGTTGCTGCCGGCGCCGATTTTATCGCGCTGGGCGATTTCATCTGGCGCGATCCAACCGAGACCGTGCCGCTCATCGCTTTAGCCAAGCAGCAACTCGCTCTGCCGGAGACGGCGGCGTGAACGGCGCGCGAGACATAGCCGGCGTTGCGCTCGCGACGCTCCTCAGCGTCATCCTTGCGCAGCCATCTCTTGCGCAGCCCAGGAAGAGTCCCGCGCACCCGGCGGCGGCCAAAGCCTTACCCGATATGGCTTATGGCGATTACCAGCGCGGTCATTTTCTGACTGCGCTCGCCGAGGCCACCAAGCTCGCCGAGAATGGCGACCCCGCCGCCATGACGCTGATCGCCGAGATTTACGCCAACGGCATCGCTGTCGGGCGCGACGATCACAAAGCGGTGGAATGGTACAAACTCGCCGCCGCCCGCGGCGATCGCAATGCCATGTTCGCACTCGCCATGTTCGAGTTTCGCGGCCGCGGCGGCCCGAAAGATCCGGCCGGTGCCGCCAAACTGCTCGCCGAAGCCGCCAAGCTTGGCCATCTGGGCGCTACCTACGATCTCGGCCTGCTCTATCTGCAAGGCAATCAAGTCAAGCAGGACTACAACCGCGCCGCCGCATTATTTCGACGGGCCGCCGATGGCGGTAGCCCGGAAGCGCAATTCGCGCTCGCAAACCTGTACAAGGAAGGCCGCGGCGTGCCGAAAGATGCGGCTGCGGCGGCGAACCTGCTGGGCAAGGCAGCGATTGCCGGCAATCTCGATGCCACGGTGGAATTCGCCATCGCCCAGTTCAACGGGAACGGCACGCCCAAGAACGAGCCGGCCGCCGCCCAGCTGTTCCTGAAGGCCGCGCGGCGCGGCAGCCCCATCGCCCAGGATCGGCTGGCGCGTATCCTGATGGTCGGGCGCGGCTTGCCCACCGATGCGGTCGAGGCGATGAAATGGCACATTGTCGCCAAGGCCGCCGGAGATACCGACGCATTGCTCGACCAATTTGCCGCCAAGCAACCGCCCCAGCTGCGCGCCGAAGCCGAGAAACGGGCGAAGCTTTGGCTCTCGACCGCGGGGCCGGCGCCGCTAGCGGAGCCGACTTCGCCGGCATCGACAGCTCCGGCCGCCCCTGTCGCGCCGTCCCCGTCGAAGCCAGCCGCATCTCCTTTACCTCCCCAAGGTACCAAGAAATAGGCTTGTCGCGCCTCTGAACGAAAAAGGATCACGCGCGGCAGCGGACGGGGTGGGGTGTGTTTCACAATTATGCTAAGCGCCCTGCCTCGCTCCTTCGGCACCAGGATTGCCATGCTCCGCTCCGCCCTGCTCAACGTCATGATCGCTGCGGCCCACAAGGCCGCGCGTCCGCTCAAACGCGATTTCGGCGAGATCGAGAAGCTGCAGGTTTCGCTGAAAGGGCCGGCGAATTTCGTCACCGCCGCCGACCGCCGCGCCGAGGCGACGCTGTTCCAGGAACTGTCCAAGGCGCGGCCCGGCTATGGCTTTCTCGGCGAGGAGGAAGGCGAGCGGGCCGGCGCCGACAAGACGCACCGATGGATTGTCGATCCGCTCGACGGGACCACGAATTTCCTGCACGGCATTCCGCAATTCGCCATCGCCATCGCGCTTGAGCGCGAGGGAACCGTGGTGGCGGGGCTTGTCTATAATCCGGTGACCGACGAGATGTTTACCGCCGAACGCGGCAAAGGAGCTTTTCTCAACGAGCAGCGCATCCGCGTCGCCGCCCGCCGGCGGCTGTCCGACGCCGTCATTGCCTGCGGCTTGCCGCATATCGGCCGCGGCGACCTTGCCCTCGGCGCCAAGGAAACGAGCGCCATGCAGGAACAGGTGGCCGGCCTGCGTCGCTTCGGCGCGGCGGCGCTCGATCTTGCCTGGGTGGCTGCCGGCCGGCTTGACGGCTACTGGGAGCGCAACCTCAAGCCCTGGGACATGGCGGCGGGGCTGATCCTGGTGCGTGAGGCCGGCGGCTTCGTCTCTGACTGCGACGGTGCGGACGACATGCTGGCCAAGGGCCACATCGTCGCCGGCAACGAGGCGATCCGCAACGAACTGCTGCGGGTGCTGAAAGCGGCGGACAAAGACCGAGGCAAAACGTCGTCCTGAGCCCCACGCGCTCGACCGCGGACCCAAAAAGCGTGAGGGTTCAACGGCAGTTGCCGAGCCGCCACCATCGCAATTTGAACCCAATCGGGCGGCTATGCGGGCGGTCAGGCGATGTTATTTTTTCTTGCCAAGCCGTCTCTGCGATATAATGAGTCGCCGAATGCACAGCCCGCGCACCAGCCTGAACCGTATGGCGAAAGACCTCGACCCGCTCAAACTATCCTCGCCGAGCATCTTCCTGTTCCGGATGCTGGTGTTCATCGTTTTGGGCGGGCTGATCGTTTTCCTGCTGCACAAGCAGATCGCGGTGGCCTTCATGGCCAATCCCGGCCTCAACTCGTTGATCATCGTGGTCTTGCTGATCGGCATTTCATTGTCGATGCGCCAGGTGCTGCGGCTTTATCCCGAAATCACTTGGGTCAACAATTTCCGCCTGGCCGATCCCGGCCTCGCGGTCGAGCGCCCGCCGGTGCTGCTGGCACCGATGGCGGCGATCCTCGGCAGTCGGATGGGCCGCATGGCAATGTCGGCGCAAATGATGCGCGGCATCCTCGACTCGATCGCCACCCGGCTCGACGAGGCGCGCGATATCTCGCGCTACATGACCGGACTTTTGGTGTTCCTCGGCCTGCTTGGCACGTTCTGGGGCCTGATCGCGACCGTCAGCTCGGTCGGCACCGTCATCCAGGGGCTCAAGACCGGCGGCGACGCCGGCACCATGTTCGATTCGCTGCGTGAAGGGCTCGCCGCCCCGCTCGGCGGCATGGGCATATCGTTCTCCTCGTCGCTGTTCGGGCTTGCCGGCTCGCTGGTGCTCGGTTTCCTCGACCTGCAATCGAGCCAGGCGCAGAACCGCTTTTACACCGAGCTTGAAGACTGGCTCTCCACTACGGTCTATGACCAGACCCTGGAGCCGGGCGTCGCGGGCGGCATGTCGCACGACGTGCGCTCGGCTTTCGACAGGCTGAAAGAAGCCATCCACGAGGGCGGCGGCAGCAAGGCGACGAGCAACGCCATGTCGAGTTTGGCCGAGGCAATCCAGGGCCTGGTGCATCACATGCGCACCGAACAGCAGATGATCCGTGACTGGGCCGACAGTCAGGCCGCCCAGCAGCGCGAGATCAAACGGCTACTGGAAATCATGGTGCGGGAAAAGGTCGATCGGTGACGGCGCGCACGCGCGCTCCGCGTTTGTATTCTGGTCACTGCCGGGCTTGATCCCGAAATATTGGCGATGGCGTAAATATGGCCCTGGCACGCGCGCGCCGCAGCGAAAGCGGCATGAACTACTGGCCCGGATTCGTCGACGCGCTGTCGACGCTGATCCTAGGCATCATCTTCCTGCTCACTGTATTCGTGGTGGTGCAGTTCTACTTGCAGCAGGAAGTGCAGGGCAAGGATACCGCTCTCACCCGTCTCAACGCGCAGATCGCCCAACTCACCGAGCTGTTGTCGCTCGAGCGCACCGGCAAGTCGAATGTCGAGGACCAGCTCGCGCAACTGCGCGCCACTCTCGCGACCACCCAGAGCGAACGCGACAAATACAGAGGGCTCTATGAAGGCGCCGGTGCAGGCGCTGCCTCCGCGCAGAGCAAGGTCGCCGCGTTGTCGAACCAACTCGACAGCCAGAAGCAGGTTTCCACCCGCGCGCTGGCCCAGGTCGAACTGCTCAATCAGCAGATTGCCGCGCTGCGCCGCCAGCTCGCGGCACTGGAAACCGCGCTCGACGCCTCCGAGAAAAAGGACAAGGAGGCGCAGGGCCGCATTGCCGATCTCGGCCAGCGGCTCAACTTGGCGCTGGCGGAGAAGGTGCGGCAACTATCGAACTACCGCTCCGACTTCTTCGGCAAGCTGCGTCAGATTCTCGGCAACCGTCCGGACATGCGCATCGTCGGCGACCGCTTCGTGCTGCAGTCGGAAGTGTTCTTCGACACCGGCCGCGCCAACCTCAAGCCTGAAGGCGACCGCGAGCTTGACAAGGTGGCGGATGCGCTGATCGAGCTTGACGGCAAGATTCCGCCTGATATCCCCTGGGTGCTGCGCGTCGACGGCCACACCGACAAGCGGCCGATCGTGGCATCGAGTTTCAAATCGAACTGGGATCTCTCGGCGGCGCGCGCGATCGCCGTGGTCAAATATCTGATTAGCAAGGGCGTCGAGCCGCAGCGGTTGGTCGCCGCCGGGTTCGGCGAATACCAGCCGATCGACACCGGCGACACCGAGGAAGCCTACCGTCGCAACCGGCGCATCGAGTTCAAGCTGACGGAGCGTTGATCATCAATCCGTTGTCGCCGGGGCTTGTCCCGGCGTTCTCGCTCAGGGAAGCACGGTATTGCCCAATCATTCGGGATCACCGGGACTCGGCGCTGCGCGCCGGCCCGGCGATGACAGAGTAAAGCTGCGCCCCTACACCGCCGCCGACGAGGGCGCGGCGATCGAATTGTGGCGGCGCACCTGGGCGCACCACTTCCCGCACATCGACTTCAACGCGCGTGTCGCCTGGTGGCGCGAGCGCTGGCGCCAGGAACTTGTGCCGGTCGCACATGTCGTATTGGCCGAGAAGGGCGGTGCGCTCGTCGGTTTCGTCACCGTCGATCCCAAGACCATGTATCTCGATCAGATCGTGGTCGCGCCGGAGCATTGGGGCTCAGAGGCCGCGCTTGCCCTGCTTGTCGAAGCCAAACGCCTGTCGCCGCGCGGGCTCGATCTCCTGGTCAACAAGGACAATGCCCGCGCCATCCGCTTCTACGAGAAGCACGGCTTCGATTATGCCGGCGAAGACAAGAACCCGGTTTCGGGGATACCGGTGAATAGGATGCGGTGGCGGCATCGGTGAAGTAGTAGCACGCGCTGCTCCCTCACGCCCCGCCCGCCAAGGATTGCGCCATGGCGGCGTCAAAGGCTTTGGAGTCAACCTTCAGATAGGCAAGTTTCTCCTCGGCGATCACCACGGCCTCGGCGACGCCCGGCACCTGGCGCAAGCGCGCGGCAAGACTTTCGGCATCGCCGGCATGGCCGTCGCCGATGGGGACGAGCCGGGTGGTGAGGTAGCTCGGTTGCGCCATGGTTGACGCGGTGGAGAGCCAGAGCAGCGCCAGCGCCGCCGTCATCGCAAACACTCCACTGCTGCCTGAGGTCTGATGCGCCCAGCCGCCGACGATGCCGCCGCTGAAGATGCCGAGGAACTGCAAGCTCGAATAGAGCCCCATGGCCGTTCCCTTGGCGGCGGGCGGCGCCGCTTTGGTGACAAGCGAGGGCAGGCTCGCCTCCATCACATTGAAAGCCGAAAAGAAGACGACAAGCGCGCCCAGCAGGACGTAGAGATTGCGCGCCCCGAAATAAAGCATGACCTGGCTTAGGACCAGCGCGGCCACCGCGCTCAGGAACACCGCCTTCATATGGCGATACTTCTCGGCCACGATAATCGCCGGCACCATCACGGCGACCGACACCAGCAGCACCGGCAGATAGATGACCCACTGATTGTGCACCGAGACATCGAGCGTCGCATGCAGCAGGCCGGGCACCACCAGGAAGCTCGCCGTCAACATGGCATGCAGCGCGAAGATTCCGAAATCGAGCCGCAACAGCTCCTTGTTTTGCAGGACAGCGCCGATCAATGCCGGCACGGTTTCAGCATCGCGATGGACGCCGATGCGGCGCGGGTTGGGCACCGCGAATTGAGTGATCGCAATCCCGACGAGCGCAAGCCCCACCATTACCCAGAAGATGCCGGCGACTCCGATGAAGGTCGCAATGATCGGCCCGGCGACCAGCGCGATCATGAAGGAGACGCCGATGGTGATGCCGATCATCGCCATCGCCTTGGTGCGGTTTTCTTCCGACGTCAGGTCGGCGACCAGCGCCAGGATCACCGATCCGACGGCGCCTGAGCCCTGCAGCACACGTCCAATGATGACGCCGCCGATCGAGGTGGAAAGCGCCGCGACGCCGCTGCCGATCGCGAACAGGATGAGCCCAAAAACGATCATGGTTTTACGGCCGATCTTGTCGGACAGCAGGCCGAAGGGAATCTGCAGCAGCCCCTGGCTCAGCCCGTAGATGCCGAGCGCCTCGCCGATCAAATACGGCGTCGCGCCTGAAAGGCCGCCGGCATAGGCCGCAAATACCGGATAAATCATGAATAGGCCGAGAAGCCGCACGGAAAAAACGCCGGCGAGAGAACCGGCCGCTCGCAATTCCTGTCGTTCCATCACTCTATTCCCGACCAAATCCCGCCACCGGCAGCGCGGCAGCGCAGGCTCATCGCCACTCTCACGGCACTGTCGTGGAAAGGTGAAAGTGGAAATCTCTAGCGCGCACAATGCCCTGCGGCTTTGCGCCCGGTCAAATGTCGCGCCTTGCCGCTCGCGCCCCCGTCCTGTATAGAGCCGCCCAAATTAGTCCCTTTTTCGGCGCTGCAAAGCGCCCCGGAACCTAACCGATGAAGCAAGAAATCCATCCCGAATATCACACCATCAAAGTGGTGATGACCGACGGCACCGAGTTCACTACCCGCTCCACCTGGGGCAAGGAGGGCGATGTCATGCATCTCGACATCGACCCGAAATCGCACCCGGCTTGGACCGGCGGCCAGCAGCAATTGGTCGACCGTGGCGGCCGCCTGTCGCGCTTCCAGAAGAAGTTTTCGGGATTCTTGAAGACCGAGGAAAAGAAATAGGGCGCGCCTAGCGCCCTCCTCTTTACTTCCCTTTGCGCCCGGAGAATGACCGCGCTAGGCGCTCTCGGCGCCGAAGGCTGCTTTTAGCAGTCCAAGTTGATGCTCGACCGGATTAACGGCGGGGACACTTTCGGCCGGCACCCGATTGTGAATGGTGGCGTCGAGCCGACGCACCTTGACCTGCAGCCGGTGCGAGCGTTCGATCAGCTGGCGCAGGGCTTCCGGCAACAGTTCTAGATTGTGCGGATCGTGGCTGTCGGCGGCGCTGAGCTTGACCTTGCTCTTTTCCTTGTTGGCCTGGGCGAGCGACATCTCGCCTTCTTTAACCGCGCGATGTAGCAGCAGCCAGGAGGCGAGCTGCATCAGCCGCGTGGTCAACCGCATGCTTTCGGTTGCATAGGCAAGGGCTGCAGCGCGCTGCAATTTCTTGGATTCCTGCCGGCCGGGACCGTCGAGATAGGTCGCGGTCTGCTCCACCAGCGCCATGCCCTCGCGGAACAGATCGGAGAAAACCTGCGAATTGGCCAGCCTCTCACCGAAGGACACCGGTTCGGGTTTTTCGGACATTACGCTACGCCTTACCCTGTGAGGACAGTTACACGTCCTTTACGTCTTCAGCATCGCGCGCGGCAACCCGCTCTGTCCAGACGGCGGTAACGGAAAATTTGCAATATAGTTGCCGGCCGCGCTTTAGCGTGCGGCGGCCATGTGCCCCAAATCGGGACAAAAAAGAGCCGCCGTCGCCGGCGGCTCGAAGGTGATAACAGGGAGGCGTCAAACAGAGTGGACAGGAGCCACTCAATGTCCAAGAAGTTGGACGGTCCTAGTAATGAAGGGGAAAGCTTAACGATAGGTTACTCAATTGCGGCCAATGCGGGAATTTTTGCGCGGGTCGCCCCACCCTGACCTTCCGCTTCTCGGAATAGCGGATATCACCGCTTGAAAAACTGGTCGGCGGCGGCGCGCGAGGCTCGTTTTCTGGCCATGTCAGCCTCCAGCCGATTGATCTCGTCGTGCATGAGTTGCACCCGCGCCGCCAGTTCCTCGACCGACAGCAAGGTGAGATCCTGGCCGATCTCGTGCACTATCTTTTTCTTCGGTCTGTCGTCTTCGTCGATCGTCGCCATGGTCAGGCTCCGCAGGACGTCATTCCGAAGGGCTCGCCGAAGGCGCGCGAGCCCGGAATCCAGAAAAACTGCCGCAGAAGCGGCTTCTGGATTCCTGGTCCGGGGCCTTTCGGGCCGTGCCGAAATGAGCTGTCAGGAAAAAATCTAATCACCCCGGCGCGGATTGTCACATCGCTTGAGCCCGCCTAATTTGCGCCTTCGCGCCAACCCTTGAGGAACCGATGACCGCACTACCCGCCACCATGACGGCCATCGGCATCAAGGCCCCGGGCGGCCCGGAAGCCCTGGCGCCGGAAGAGCGCCCGGTTCCCACGCCCGGCGAGGGCGAAATCCTGGTCAAGGTCGCGGCCGCCGGCGTCAACCGACCGGACGTGATGCAGCGGCAAGGCAACTATCCACCGCCGCCCGGCGCGCCCGACATCCCGGGCCTGGAGATCGCCGGCGAAATCGTCGCGCTCGGCTCCAACGTCAAGCGCTGGAAGCTCGGCGACCGCGTGATGGCGCTGGTGATCGGCGGCGGCTACGCGGAATATTGCCTCGCCCACGGCAGCCATGCGCTGCCGCTCAGCGGTCTCAACATGGTCGAAGGCGCCGCGATTCCGGAGACCTTCTTCACAGTCTGGCACAACATGGTCGAGCGCGGCGGCCTCAAAAGCGGCGAGACCTTTCTCGTGCATGGCGGCTCGTCCGGCATCGGTACAACCGCGATCCAGCTCGCCAAGGCACTGGGCGCACGCGTGATCACGACCGCCGGCTCGGCGGAAAAATGCGAGGCCTGCCGCAAGCTCGGCGCCGACCTCGCCATTAACTATAAAACCGACGACTTCGTCGCGTTGACCAAGAAGGCCACCGACGACAAGGGCGCCGATCTTATACTCGATATGGTGGGCGGCGATTACATCGCCCGCAACTACGAGGCGGCCGCAGTCGAGGGGCGCATCGTGCAGATAGCGTTCCAGGGGGGGCCGAAGGCGGAAGTCAATTTTATGCGGCTGATGCTCAAGCGGCTGCATCATACCGGCTCGACCCTGCGCGCGCGCTCGATCGCCGACAAAGGGGCAATCCGCCAGGCGGTCGAGGACGGCGCGCTGCCGCTGATCGCGCAAGGCAAAGTCAAGCCGGTGATCTACAAGACCTTTCCGCTGCGCGAAGCCGCCGCCGCACACGCGCTGATGGAGACCAGCGCGCATATCGGCAAGATCGTGCTAACCCTTTGAGTAAGCGGCCAAACCCCTGTAGGCCCCGAACCGGGCCGCCGGCGCCTGCCGATTCCGGCGGAGGCAGGAGGCCGCGAAATCGGCGCAATGTCGCACCTAGACTAATCGAGGTGCATTCATCTGCAAATATTCGCCGACGGCGTTACGCGACCGGCATGGGGCGAGACGCCGCCGCGGCCGGGGATTTTCGCTTGACGTTTGTTCGCTGTCTGACGGCTGCCGCGATTTTTCTTGTCCTTGCCGCAGCGTTCTTGGCGGCGCCGCAAGCGCGTGCGGTCGAGGCGGTGAACGTGCGCCTCGACGTTTCGGCAATCGACCTCACCGCCGCGACCGAACTGCAAAAATCCGACGGCGACCGCACCCAGGTTTCCACCGCGCCGGGTCCGGACGGCATCGTGCGCCGCATCGAGGTGCACGCACACGAGCGCAATAACCACTGGGCCGTGTTCGCGCTCACCAACAACAGCGACGAGCAGATCGACCGGCTGATCGTCGTTCCGCATTATCGCATGGTCGGCTCCGGCCTGTTCTGGCCCGATCTCGGCCTCTCGCGCGTCGCCTCCATCACGCCGAGTTCCGGCGACCGTCCGGTGCAGATCGATGATAACAGCTCCGATATATTCCGCGTCACGCTCGACCCCGGCACGGTCATCACCTTTGTCGCCGAATTGCGCACCGACAAGCTGCCGCAAATCTATCTGTGGGAGCCGGACGCGTACAAGGACAAGGTCAACTCATTCACGCTCTACCACGGCATCGTCATCGGCATCGCCGGGTTGCTCGCGCTGTTCCTCACCATTTTGTTCGTGGTCAAGGGCTCGGTGATGTTTCCGGCCGCCGCCGCGCTCGGCTGGGCGGTGCTGGTCTATATCGGCATCGACTTCGGCTTCTGGGACAAGGTGTTCGACATGTCGGCCGGCGCCGAGCGGGTGTGGCGCGCCTGCGGCGAGGCGATCCTGTCGGCGACGCTCTTGGTGTTCCTGTTCGCCTATCTCAATCTGTCGCGCTGGCATGTGCGTTATCGGCACATCACCTTCGCCTGGCTGCTGGCGCTCGCCGCGCTGATTGCGGTCGCGGTGTTTGAGCCGGCGGTCGCCTCCGGCATCGCGCGCATATCGCTCGCCGCCATTGCGGTGTTCGGGCTCGCGCTGGTGATCTACCTTTCCACCCACGGCTACGACCGCGCCGTGCTGCTGATCCCGACTTGGCTGTTGCTGGTGGCCTGGACCGCAACGGCCGGGCTTGCCGTCACCGGAGTTGTGACCAACGATATCATCGGCCCGGCGCTGCTCGGCGGCCTCGTGCTGATCGTGATGCTGATCGGCTTCACCGTCATGCAGCACGCTTTTGCCGGCGGCATCACCCACGGCATCGTGTCGGATGTGGAACGCCGCGCGCTGGCGCTGACCGGCGCCGGCGACCTGATCTGGGATTGGGACGTTTCCGCCGACAAAGTCTATACCAGCCCGGAAACCGAGCACGCGCTCGGGCTCAAGCGCGGCACGCTCGAAAGTCCGGCGGCACACTGGCTCGACATCTTGCATCCGCTCGACCGCGACCGCTTCCGCGCCTCGCTCGACAGCGCGGTCGAGCAGCGACGCGGCCGCATCACCCAGGATTTCCGCCTGCGCACGGCCGATGGTCATTACCTTTGGTTCACGCTCAAGGCGCGGCCGGTTGTCGGCTCGGACGGCGAAGTGGTGCGGTTGGTCGGCACGCTCAGCGACGTCACCGAGATCAAGAATGCCGAGGAGCGGCTTTTGTTCGACGCCGTGCACGACAATCTCACCGGCCTGCCGAACCGCCAGCTTTTCCTCGACCGCATGGAGGCGGTGTTCGGATTTACGCGCTCCGACTCGACGATTCGTCCGACGGTGATCGTGATAGATCTCGATCGCTTCAAGCAGGTCAATGATTCGGTCGGCATCTCGATCGGCGATTCGATCTTGCTCACCATTGCGCGGCGGCTCAGCCGCCTGCTCAAGCCGCAGGATACTTTGTCGCGCACCGCCGGCGATCAGTTCGCCGCCATCCTGGTGTCCGAGCGCGAGCCGACCCGCATCATCGCCTTTGCCGAGACCTTGCGGCGGGCACTGCGCGCGCCGATCGCCTTCAACGACCGGGAAATTTTCCTCACCGCCTCGATTGGTCTCGCGCTCGCCGAAAGCCAGCCGCAGCACGCCGAAGAGGTGCTCAAGGACGCCGAGCTTGCCATGTACAACGCCAAGCGCATCGGCGGCGACCGCATCGAAATCTTCAAGCCGGCCATGCGGGCGCGCAAGACCGACCGGCTGACCATGGAATCGGAACTGCGCCGCGCCATCGAGCGCGAGGAGATCAAGATTCTCTACCAGCCGATCGTGCGGCTGGAGGACCGCGCCATCGCCGGGTTCGAAGCGCTGGCGCGCTGGGATCATCCCAAGCTCGGCCGCCTGTCACCGATCGAATTCATCTCGATTGCCGAGGAGATCGGGCTGATCGTCGATCTCGGCCTGTTCGTGCTTGATCGCACCGCTAAGCAACTCGCCACGTGGCAGCGCGCGAGCCGCGCGCGCGAACCGGTGTTCGCCAGCGTCAACGTGTCCTCGCGCCAATTGCTGCGCCAGGACCTGATCCAGGATCTGCGCAGCGTGTTGGCGCGCTCGGGACTGGCGCGCGGCACGCTCAAACTGGAATTGACCGAGTCGCTGGTGATGGAAAATCCCGAGCACGCCGCGCAGATGCTGATGCGCGTCAAGGAACTGGGCGCCGGTTTGTCGCTCGATGATTTCGGCACCGGGCATTCCTCGCTCTCCTATCTGCAGCGCTTTCCGTTCGACACCATCAAGATCGACCAGTCTTTCGTGCGCACCACAGCACGCGGCACCCGGCCGGTGATCCTGCGCTCGATCATCGCGCTCGCGCACGATCTCGGCATGGACGTGGTGGCGGAAGGCGCCGAAACCGATTCGGATGCGGTCGAGCTCTATCAGCTCGGCTGTGAATACGCGCAGGGCTTCGCCTTCGGCGAGCCGATGACGGCGGAGGCCGCGCAACGGCTGCTCACGTCGGAACGGTTGGAGGTCGCGCGCTGAAAACTGCCATTCCGGCGAGCCCCGAAGGGCCGCATCTGCAATCCACATGCAAATATTGCAGGATTGTTCTGCGCTCCGGGATCGCCGTTTCTCGACGGCCCGGTTATGACCGAGCGTCACGCATGTCCCGCTTCGCTCGACAGCATGCCGAGGTCGATGCCGATCTTGCGCAGAGCCTTCTCATATTTGCCTTCGGTGTCGGTGCCGAAAATCAATTCCGAGTCGGCAGCGCAATGCAGCCAGCCGTTCGCCTGGATCTCATTCTCCAATTGGCCGGGTGCCCAGCCGGCGTAGCCGAGCGCGAGAATGGCGCTGGCCGGCCCGTCGCCGCGCGCGATCGCTTTGAGGATGTCGATAGTCGCAGTAAGGCAGATGCCCTCATCGATCGGCAGGGTCGAGTTCTCGATGAAGAAATCGGCAGAGTGCAGCACGAAGCCGCGACCGGTCTCGACCGGCCCGCCCTTGAGAACCTTCACCGCGCCGGCTCGGCTCGGCAATTGGATGCGTTCCCTTGCCGGGATGACTTCGAGCTGTACCAGCAGTTCGGGAAAGCTGATATTGGCGGCCGGCTGATTGACGATGATGCCCATGGCTCCTTCGCCCGAATGGGCGCAGATGTAGATCACGCAGCGAGAGAAACGCTCGTCGCTCATCGCCGGCATCGCGATCAACATTTGACCGTCGAGATAGCCGCGCGCCGGCGCCTTGCCCATGGCCTTGCGGGAAAGCTTCATGAAAAAATGTTACCCGATCATGCTGCCTTTGCAAACGAACCTGACGGCAAAAAGTTCATGCAGCCGCCCGTTCGTCGCAATACCTACATGAATCATGCATTAAACGGGCCAAATCTGGCGAAACGACTGGCTTGCACGAAAACTGGTCACCCTTTGCTCACAATGAATTCAGTGGCGAGCTTTGTCCATTCCAACTAAATCGAGCGCCATGAAAGCGAATCACCGAATTCGTTCAGTCGCGCTCGCGGCCATCTGCGTATCACTTGCATTTGCGGCAGCCGCGCGCGCCGATAGCGCCTCAGTCTGGATCAGGGATTCGCATTCAGGATTGCGTCTGATTGCCGGTACCAACAATGCCGGCGCCGAAACTTTGCGCGCCGGTATCGACATCAGCTTGGCGCCGGGTTGGCATACCTATTGGCGCTATCCTGGAGACTCGGGTGTGCCGCCGCGATTCAGCTTTCCCGGCTCGGATAATGTGGCGAACGTCGAGGTCCTCTATCCGGCGCCGCATGCCTTCACTGACGAAGCGGGAACAACGATTGGCTACAAGAACGAGGTGCTCTTTCCATTGCGTATTGTCCCGCGCGACAAGGGCAAGCCGGTGACGCTGCATCTCAAGGCCGACTATGCCGTGTGCGAGAAGCTGTGCGTGCCAGTCGAGGCAAGCACGCAGTTGACGCTTGCCGGCGCGACATCAGAGATCGATGCCGCGCTCGCAGCGGCGGAGGCACAGGTGCCCAAGCAAGTCAGCGCGGCTGAAGCAGGATTGACGGTGCGCCGCGTCGGCGACGGACGCAAGCCGCTGATATTGGTCGACCTAGCTGTCCCGCAAGGCGAAAAAGTCGCCCTGTTCGTGGAAGGGCCGACATCGGAATGGGCCCTGCCCATTCCCAAACCGGCGCAAGGTGCGCCCGCCGGCCACCGATATTTCAGTTTCGAATTCGATGGGCTGCCGCCCGGCGTCGATCCCAAGGGCCATTTCGACCTCACCTTCACGATCGAACGAAATCACCAACCGATCGAGGTCAAGACCCATCTCGACTAATCCGCCGGCTGCGCTATTTTGCCGCCCGGAACTTAATCCATAACGCGAGAGGACACCCAATGCCTATCAAGGTCGGCGATCGCCTGCCCGATGCCAAGTTTCGCGTCATGACGACGGAGGGGCCCGCTTGGAAGACCACCGATGATGTGTTCAAGGGCCGCAAGGTCGCGCTGTTCGCCGTGCCCGGCGCCTTCACGCCGACCTGCAATAACCTGCACATTCCAAGCTTCCTCAATAATGCCGACGCCCTCAAGGCCAAGGGCGTCCACACAATCGCGGTGACTGGCGTCAACGACGTGTTCGTCATGGATGCCTGGAAGAAGGCGACCGGCGCCGAAGGCAAGATCGAATTTCTCGCCGACGGCAACGGCGAGTTCGCCAAGGCGATCGACATGGCCTTCGACGGTTCCGCCGGCGGGCTCGGCACGCGCTCCAAGCGCTACTCGATGCTGGTCGACGATGGCGTTGTGAAGAAGCTCAACGTTGAGGACGCGCCTGGCAAGTGCGACATCTCCGGCGGCGGCGCGCTCTTGGCGCAGCTTTAAACTTCGGAAGCACCCACATCCGCTCATTCCCGCGCAAGCGGGAATCCAGAAATTTGCAGCACTGGGTCCCCGCTTTCGCGGGGACGAGCGGATAGCTAATGCGTCGCGCAGAGCTACTTTGTCTTCATCGCACCGACCGCACCGGCGCGCGCCGCTATAAGGCCCTCGCGCGCCAATTGGTCGGCGCGTTCATTCATGGCATGGCCGGCGTGGCCCTTCACCCAGTGCCAGTGGACTTGATGCTGTTTGAGTGCCGCGTCGAGCCGCTGCCATAGCTCCATGTTCTTCACCGGCTTCTTGTCGGCGGTGCGCCAGCCGTTGCGCTTCCAGCTGTTGATCCAAGAGGTGATGCCGTTCTTTACGTACTCGCTGTCGGTATAAAGATCGACCGCGCAGGGGCGCTTGAGCGCCTCCAGGGCGGAGATTGCCGCCATCAATTCCATGCGATTATTGGTGGTATGCGGCTCGCCGCCTTTGAGCTCCTTTTCTTGATCGCCGAAAGTGAGTATGGCGGCCCAGCCGCCCGGCCCCGGATTGCCGGAACAGGCACCGTCCGTATGGATGGCGACGCGTTGCCCGCTCATTGATCAACGCCATAATCGCGCGCGCTTCTCACCGATTGATGGAAGCGCAGCTTGCGGAAATATTCCAGCGGGTCCTTCGGCTTGACCAGGGCGCCGTCCGGCACCGCCAGCCAATCGACCAGCCGGGTCAGCAGAAAACGCGTGGCCGCGCCGCGCGCCAGTATCGGCAGCGCCTCGCGCTCCGCTGCCGACAGCGCACGCGCTTGCGCATAGGCCTTGAGCAGCGCCCTGCCCTTGGTGACGTTGAAAGAGTGATCTTGCTCGAAGCACCAGGCATTGAGGCAGACAGCGACGTCATAGGCCAGCATGTCGGTGCAGGCGAAATAGAAATCGATCAGCCCCGACAGCGTGTCGCCGAGAAAGAATACGTTGTCGGGGAACAGATCGGCATGGATCACGCCTTGCGGCAGGTCGCTTGGCCAACCACGGTCGAGCACGTCGAGTTCCTCGGCGATTGCATCGCCCAAGCCCGGCCGCACGCTGTCGCTGCCGCTTTTTGCCTGCTCGAACAGCGGCCGCCAGCTCTCGATCGACAGCGCGTTCTGCCGCCGCAGCGGAAAATCGCTGCCGGCAAGATGCAGCTTGGCCAGCGCTTCGCCGACCGCCGCGCAATGCGCCGACGACGGCCGGCGAATCCACAAGCCGTCGAGGAAGGTGACGATCACCGCCGGCCGGCCGGCAATCCTGCCGAGCACGCCGCCTTGCCGGTTCCTAACCGGCTGCGGGCAGTTGATGCCGCGCGCGGCAAGATGCTCCATCAGCGCGAGAAAGAACGGCAGGTCTTTTTCGGCGACGCGCTTTTCGTAGAGCGTGAGGATGAAATTGCCCGCGCCGGTATGGACGAGGAAATTGGAATTCTCGACGCCCTCGGCGATGCCCTTGTAGGAGAGCAGTTCGCCGATGTCGTAGCCGGCGAGAAAGCGCGTCAGCTCCTCCGCCGCAACATCGGTATAGACGGCCATGAAGGATTCACTCCGCCGCCTGGGTCCCCCGCAATGGGCGAGGCAGCGGAAAGAACATCCCCTCTTCAGCGGCGGAAATGGTTTCCACGTTCAGCGCGTAGCGCTGCGCGAACGCGTCGAGCACCTCTTCCACCAGCACTTCCGGCGCCGAGGCGCCGGCGGTAATGCCGAGGCTTTCGATAGCGCCGAAATCATTCCAATCGATATCGGCGGCGCGCGGCACCAGCGCGGCGCGCCGACAGCCGGAGCGCTCGGCGACTTCCCTCAACCGCTGCGAATTCGACGAATTCGGCGCACCGACGACGATCATGGCATCGACCAGCGGCGCCACTCGTTTGACCGCTTCCTGCCGGTTGGTGGTGGCGTAGCAAATGTCTTCCTTGTGCGGCCCAACAATCGCCGGGAAGCGCCTCTTCAACCGCTCGATGATTTCGGCGCAGTCGTTCACCGACAACGTGGTTTGCGTCACAAATGCCAGCTTGTTTTCGTCGCGCGGCTTGAAATTGTCGACGTCCGCCAGGTTTTCGATCAGCGTCACCGCGCCGGACGGCAGCTGCCCCAGGGTGCCGATCACCTCCGGATGGCCGGCATGTCCGATCAGCACGATCTCGCGGCCGTGCCGGTGATGAATGTCGACCTCGCGGTGCACCTTGGTGACCAGCGGGCAGGTGGCGTCGAGTGCGAACATATGGCGCCGGCCGGCTTCGCTCGGCACCGCGCGCGGCACGCCATGGGCCGAGAAGATAACCGGCGCATCGGTATCGGGAACCTCGTCCAGTTCCTCGACGAAAATAGCGCCTTTGGCGCGCAGGCTTTCCACCACATAGCGGTTGTGCACAATTTCGTGACGGACATAGACCGGCGGCCCGTAGATCTCGAGCGCCCGCTCCACCGATTCGATCGCGCGCACCACGCCGGCGCAAAATCCGCGCGGCGAGCACAGCAGCACGTGGAGGGCGGGCTTTTCTGGGCCGGAAGCGGTCATCATTTCCTCGAACCGCGCGGGTTTCGCACCTCTTCACTCGACATGGCCGCGCCGCCTTGAACTGTCAAGCCGCCGGTTGCGTCAGACCGACGCTGTGCCTATATTCTGGCCACTTTCCGATCATCCTGGATGATCCACTGCTTCGCCCGAGGGGCGGGCGAAGCTCAGAGGAGATTTTGCCATGTCGACCGCCGCGCCATTGATGCCGAAAGCGACCGCCGTATGGCTGTTGGATAACACCGCCTTGACGTTCGACCAGGTGGCGGACTTCTGCAAGCTGCACCCGCTGGAGGTAAAGGCGATCGCCGATGGCGATGCCGCCCAAGGCATCAAGGGGCTCGACCCGATCCAAACCGGCCAGCTCACCCGCGAGCAGATCGCCGAGGCCGAGGCCAATCCCGACATCCGGCTCACCATTACGCCGCCCAAGGTCTCCGTTCCGAGCACCGACCGCGGCAAGAAAGGTCCGCGCTACACGCCGGTTTCGCGCCGCCAGGACCGGCCCAACGCCATCCTGTGGCTGGTACGCAACCATCCGGAGCTCAAGGACAGCCAAATCATGCGGCTGGTCGGCACCACCAAGTCGACCATCGCGGCGATCCGCGACCGCACCCATTGGAATGCCGCCGCGCTCACGCCCATGGACCCGGTGACGCTTGGCCTGTGCTCGCAGATTGACCTCGACTTCGAGGTCAATCGCGCCAACAAGGAAAAGCCGGCGCCGGCCGACACCGGCGCGACTTTGCTGCCGGCGGCCGAAACCACCGCCCGCAAGGAGGCCGAGGTCGCCGCGGCGCAAGCCGCCGAGGCGGAAAGGAAGCCGGGCGAACTCGACGTCAACGCGGTGTTCGCCAAGCTCAAGCAGCTCGGCGGCAAGAACGAGCCGGGCGGCGAATAGTTCGCTCTCTGCCTACGCATTTCTACGCAGCCCGCGCGCTATCCGTATCATTGCGCATGCACGTGCCAATTTAACATCGCCTTTAGCAAGGCCGGGCACGATGGCGCCAAGTGAAAAACAATAAGCGGGGCTGAGCGAACTGCCCGCACATTGTTGTGGTGCTGTCACACGTGGCGCGCACCCGATCCGGCCGCGCGGTCTGCCGAACCTCCCCGGCGGCGCGCGGCCGGTTTTTTGTGCGGCGTTGAAATTAGTATCCCCTGTTGCCTTCGATCGCGGCGATGTAGCGGGCAACCGATTTTTCCAGCACAGCCTTCGCGTCCTTCGCGATAACGCGATCGAAATAATGACCGTAGATCACCTCGAACGAGAACGGCTTGAGCGCGGCGCCGATCCGCTCGACCGAACGCGCCGAGAGCGGAATGAAATTCGGATACGAGCGCATGAAGGTGAGCCACTTGCGGTCGGTGCAGACGGTGAGGATGTCGCCGGAGCACACCACGCCGCGCCCATCGGCACCGCCCGCCCAATGCATCGCCGTGCCGCCTTCGAAGTGGCCGCCGCAGTGCACGAGCGTGACGCCGTCCCACAGCTCCAGTGTCTCGCCGTCCCACAAATGAATCGCCGCATCGGGCCGCATGATCCATTGCCGGTCGGCGGCGTGCAGATGAATCGGCGCGTCGAAGGCGCGCGCCCACTCCACCATGGTGGTGTAGAAATGCGGGTGCGAGATGGCGATCGCTTGCAGGCCGCCGAGCCCCTTGATCAGCGCGACGGTCGCGGCGTCGAGCGTGGCGATGCAATCCCACAGCACGTTGCCGCCGGAGGTCTGCACCAGCAGTGCGCGCTGGCCGATGGCGAAATGCGGCTGCGCACCGATGCCGACCACGCCTGGCGCGTGCTCGCGGAACGCGTTCATGTGGTTTGTCGCCAGCGCGTCGAGTGTGGTCCAGGTCTGCCCGCGCGGCGGCACATATTGCCGCTCCTCCTCGCAGATCAGGCACTGCGCCGGCGGCTCTTGGCTTTCGGCATATTGCATGCCGCAGGCGGTGCAGATGAAGTGGGGCATTTTTCAATTCCGTTTTTCCGGGACACGGCGCGCCGCGCCCGGACCCGGAATCCAGAGGCGGCCGTAGAGCTTGTTCCTGGATTCCGGCTCCGCCGCGCAACCTGTCATCCGGCCGCGCTTCGCCCTGACCCATCGGCGGCGCGTCGGAATGACGCTGTTGACAGTATCAGATAGGCAAGCGCCATCGCCCGTATTCTTTGCGGCCCCGGGTCGGCCGTCTTCGTCTTGCTCCCCTCTATAAACAGCGAGGGGGAATGGAGCGCCGAGCGGCGCAACAGTTAGAAAACGGGCGCCTCCCGGCGCTCCATTGCGGCGATTTCTGTCCCCGGGTCCGCGCTTCTTGAACCCCGCAAGTGTGGGCCAATGCAGCGAGCTCCTCGCGGAGGGGTCGTAGTGCCCCCCGGTCGGTTCCCAAGGCCTCCCGAGCGCAGGCTTGCGAGGGCCTGCCCGCGGGCGCCGCCCGCCGATCTCGGGCTTGCCCGATATCGGCCCGAACAACCGATGCCGCATCTCCGGCACCGGCCTTCGGCTGCCCCACTTCAGGATCGCCTCTAGAAGCGCCCCCTCATCGAGCAGGTGATAGGACTAAAAGCATAGGATTTTGCGCCTGTCAAGCGAAGAGCAAAAGTTTTTTGCAGGCGGCCAAAGGCTCTTCATCCGGTCAATGCCGGGCTTGACCCGCCAAGCCATGAAACTCATCCACAGTATCGGCCGTCAGATCTTCTGTGTGGCAATTCATCATGGATGCGCGGGTCTTCCTCGCGTCGCGCATGCGAAAGGCGCCGCGCGACGGCGGAGAGGCGATGCACCGGCGCCCGAGACGCGCGCGGTCGTTAACGTCGTAAGACATCGGCGTGCTATGGTCGCGGGCGCGAAAAATCGATGAAGGAAACCCATGCCCGCTACGTCGACGCTCGCCGACCGCGTCTTCCAGATCGCCTATGTCGTGCCCGACCTGCACGCCGCGATCGCATTCTTCAAGGAGAAAATGGGCGTTGACAAATTTATCGCCTTCGAGAACCTCTGTCTCGCCGACCAGGTCTACAACGGCGCGCCGGGCGACTACCGCCAGAGCATCGCCTTCGGCTTCTGCGGCGACATGCAGATCGAGCTGATCCAGCCGTTGAGCGGGCCGAGCTCCTATTCCGATTATCTCGCCAAGAACCCGCAGGGCGGCGTGCAGCATCTCGGCATCCTGGTCGAGGATTACGACGCCGCCCTAGCCGAGATGAAGGGGCGCGGTTTCAAGCTGGTGCAGACCGGGCGCAACGGCGACACGCGCTTTGCCTATTTCGATACGGCCGACTCGCTCGGCACGCTCACCGAGGTGGTCTATCTCGCGCCGGCCGAACGCGCTGGGTATGAGAGGATGAAGCGCAGGGAGGGGTGAGGTGAGAGGCGCGGCGACTTCCCGGACCGGGATAGTCAATACAATCGGTCTTGTGCCATATTTTAATATGGCATATTGTACATATCATGGCGGCGAGCCGAGCTTCGAATGGGACGCGGCGAAAGACCGTCTCAATCGCGTGAAACACGGCGTCTCGTTCGCGCTGGCGCAGCGTGCGTTTCTCGATCCGAAGCGCGTGATCGCCGAGGACCTGAGACATAGCGGCACCGAGCGGCGCTACTACTGCTTCGGACGGGTCGGCGACGGCGTGATGACGGTGCGCTTCACCTAGCGCGAGCGGCGCATCCGCATTTTTGGCGCGGGCTATTGGCGCAAAGGAAGGATGCTCTATGAGCAACAGAACCGTTAAATACACCAGAGGCGAGATCGGCAGCGTGCGCGTGGTCGAAGATTTCCTACCGCCGCCGGAAGCGCTGGTGCCGCGCGAAGACACCGTGAAGGTGACGCTGGCGCTGTCCCGCCGCAGCGTCGATTTCTTCAAGCGCGCCGCCAAAAAGCGCCGCGTGCCCTATCAGCGCATGATCCGCGCGCTGGTGGATGCCTATGCGGAGAGGCAGGAGAGGAAGTGAGGGGTGATGTAGGGCGGGTTGGCGCGCACTCACCCCACCCGGCGCACGCTCGGATTCCCTGCGCGTGCGCCACCCACAAGGGGGAGGGAAAGAGCGCGCGACGCACCGCGTTGCCACGTCGTCCCCGCGAAGGCGGGGACCCATACGCCGTGCACTATCGAAATGCTGCGGCGTATGGGTCCCGGGTCTCGCTTCGCTCGCCCGGGACGACAATTGCGGAGGCCCGTGCGCTATCCCCATGCCCCTTCAACGCCTCGCCGATCTCATCGAGGATCACCGGATCGTCGATGGTGGCCGGCATGGTCCATGGCTCCCCACCGGCGAATCGTCTTGACGGCGCCGCGCAGAATATCTTCCCCCTCACACCGCCTTCAAATGCGCGTCGCGGCGCTCGAACAGCTTCTCGTCCGCGTAACCCATGGGCTCCGGCTTGCCGCGGCCGAGCATCACTTGGAAATAGACCGGTTCGAGCGAGTCGTTCTGAAAGCCGTGGATCACGCCGGCCGGGCAGGCGATGCATTCCCACGGCCCGAGCCGCGTGGTGAGGCGCTTGCCCGTCTCGTCCTCGACGAACACGTCGAGATAGCCTTGCAGCACGAAGAAGCATTCCTCGACTTCGTGCGTGTGAGCGGCGTTGCCCTGGCCCGGCGGCAGGTAAATGATCGAGAGCGTGAAATTGCCCGGCGGAATGATGGTCGGATCGTCGTGCTTGCCGGAGCCGCCGGCACCGATGAAGCGGTGCTGCGCGCGCTTGTAGCCCTCGATCTTGGCGTCGGCGAAGGCCTCCCAGTCCGGCCGCTTGTCGCGAAAACGTCCGACATATTTGCGCATGATGTCTTCGAGCGGAACGCCCTCAAGCTCGGGCGGTCGCTTATGGCGGGCGATGCTCATCGGAGGCTCCTGTCGAACGGGTTTGAGGAATTATGACCCGCCCATCCTTCCCCACAAGGGGGCGGATGGAGAGATTGCCGCACCGCTTTACGAGATCGTCATGGCCGGGCTTGTCCGCGCCATTTGCTTACAGCGGCACGATGCCTGCTTAAGCGGGACCACGCATCCCGGCGCTTCGCGCCAGCCGGTGATGACAAATGGGAGACTTTCTCCGCGCTCAGTATCGCGGCAAAGCCCCCTCACCCGCCCTCGCTCGGCTTCGCCTCCGCTCGGGCACCCTCTCCCCGCAAGCGGGGCGAGGGAAGAGAGCGCATCGCGCCGCTGTGCACAATCGCAAGCTATCCCCCCACCCCATGCCCCTTCAGCGCGACGCCGATCTCATCGAGAATCACCGGGTCGTCGATGGTCGCCGGCATCTGCCACGCGTCCCCGTCGGCGATCTTCTTGATGGTGCCGCGGAGAATTTTGCCCGAGCGCGTCTTGGGCAGGCGTTGCACGGTGATCGCCAGCTTGAAGGCGGCGACCGGGCCGATCCGCTCGCGCACCAGCGCCACGATCTCCTTCTCGATTTCGGCATGCGGCCGGTTGACGCCGGCCTTGAGCACGAGGAAGCCGCAGGGCACCTCGCCTTTCAGCTCGTCCTTGATGCCGAGCACCGCGCATTCGGCGACGTCGGGATGCGCGGCGAGCACCTCCTCCATGCCGCCGGTCGACAGGCGATGGCCGGCGACGTTGATGATGTCGTCGGTGCGGCCCATGACGAAGATGTAGCCGTCCTCGTCCTTGTAGCCGGCGTCGGCGGTCTTGTAGTAGCCGGGAAATTCGGCGAGGTAGCTCTCCTTGAAGCGATCGTCCTGCTGCCACAGCGTCGGAAAGGCGCCGGGGGGCAGCGGCAGCTTGACCACGATCGAGCCGATTTTGTTGGCCGGCTGCACATGATTGGCCTCGTCGACAATGTCGATCGCATAGCCCGGCATCGGCACGCAGGCCGAGCCGTATTTCACCGGCAGCGTGCCCAAGCCCACCGGATTGCCGGCAATGCACCAGCCGGTCTCGGTCTGCCACCAGTGATCGATCACCGGCACTTTGAGCACCTCCTCCGCCCATTCGATGGTCGGCGGATCGGCGCGTTCGCCGGCGAGGAACAACGTACGGAATTTGGCGAGATCGTATCGGCCGATCAGCGCGCCCTTCGGGTCCTCTTTCTTGATGGCGCGGAAGGCGGTCGGCGCGGTGAACAGCGCCACCGCCTTGTGGTCGGCGATCACGCGCCAGAAGGCGCCGGCATCAGGCGTGCCGACCGGCTTGCCCTCGTACATGATCGAGGTCGCGCCGTGGATGAGCGGCGCATAGACGATGTAGGAGTGGCCGACCACCCAGCCGATGTCGGAGGCGCACCACCAGTTCTCGCCCGGCTCGACGCCGTAGAGATTGTGCATCGACCATTTGAGCGCGACCATGTGGCCGCCATTGTCGCGCACCACGCCTTTCGGCACCCCCGTGGTGCCGGAGGTATAAAGGATGTAGAGCGGATCGGTGGCGAGGACGGGAACGCACTCGCTGGTCTTGGCGTAGTTGACCGCGTGCTCCCAGACCTTGCGCCAGTCGTAGTCGCGCCCTTCGATCAGCTTCGCCTCGCATTGCGGGCGCTGCAGGATAAGGCAGGTTGTCGGCTTGTGCCGCGCCAGCGCGATCGCCTCGTCGAGCAGCGGCTTATAGGGCACCACGCGGTTGACTTCGATGCCGCAGCTTGCCGACAGAATCACCTTCGGCTTGGCGTCGTCGATGCGGGTGGCGAGTTCCTTGGCGGCGAAGCCGCCGAACACCACCGAATGGACGGCGCCGATGCGCGCGCAGGCAAGCATGCCGATCACCGCTTCCGGCACCATCGGCATGTAGAGGATGACGACGTCGCCCTTCTTGACGCCGAAGTCGCGCAGCATGGCGCCGAGCAGTTGCACCTCGGAAAGCAAGCGGCCGTAGGTAAAGCTCTGCTTGATGTTGGTGACCGGCGAATCGTAGATCAGCGCGACCTGGTTGTTGCGGGTCGCGACGTGACGGTCGAGCGCGTTGTAGCAGGTATTGCAGACGCCGCCGGTGAACCAGCGGCCGTAGATGCCGGCGTCCTTGTCGAAAATTTTATTCGGCTTTTCGTACCAATCGATTTCCTGCGCGGCTTCGCCCCAGAAGCCTTCCGGATCGCGCTGCCAGCGCGCATAGACGTCGTGATATCGGCTGCCGCGGGCGTCCATCATTTCCTCCCAAGCTTGTTGGCCGCGATTGTGGAACGGCCGGCATGCGCAAACAAGGCTGGCGCCCGCGCGATGGTCACGCTTTGATCCGGCGCAATTTTTGCCAACGGCGGGCGGCCTATCTTTACCTTCCCCCGCACGCGGGGCGAGGGGAAGAAAGGAAGCCGTGCCCATCATCAGCGATCCCGCCTTCTATCTCGTAGCCATTCCGGCGGTGACCGCGCTTGGGCTATCGAAGGGCGGCTTTTCCGGGCTCGGCACCATCGCGCTGCCGCTGCTCGCGCTGGCGATCTCGCCGGTGCAGGCGATGGGCCTGTTGATTCCCATCCTGATGACGCAGGACGTGGTCACCATCTGGAGCTATCGCCGCACCTGGGACGCCGGCCTGCTCAAGATCATGATCCCCGGTCAGATCGCCGGCGTCGGCGTCGCCTGGCTGATCGCCGCTTATGTGCCGGACGCCGCGATCCGTCTGTTGGTCGGCGTGATCGCGGTCGCCTTCACGCTCGACCGCTGGCTCGGCCTCGGCGCGCGCGCCGGCACGCCGCGACCGACCGTGCTCGCCGGCCTCTTGTGGGGCGGCGTTTCCGGCTTCACCTCGTTCCTCGCCAATGCCGGCGCGCCGCCGTTCCAGATCCATGTGCTGCCGCGCAAGCTCGACAAGGAGACCTTCGTCGGCACCTACGCGATCTTCTTCGCCGTCGGCAATGCGCTCAAGGTGGTGCCCTATTTCCTGCTCGGCCAGCTCAACCTGACCAATCTCTCGACCTCGCTGGTGCTTTTGCCCCTTGCCATTCTCACCAATGTCGCCGGCGTCTGGCTGGTGCGGCGCACGCCGACCGAGTTCTTCTACCGGATCGTCTATATTCTTATTTTCCTGATCGGCCTCGACCTGATCCGCGCCGGCGTGACCGGGCTGCTGGCACGGTGAGCGGGATCGGCGGATTAAGCTCGCCGATGACAAGGCTGAATTTGCCCGCTAACGTTTTCGTCACAAGGAGCAACTACCCAATGGCGAAAACGCCCTACGACATCGATCTCGAACGCAATCCGGCCAACTACCAGCCGCTGACGCCGCTCACCTTTCTCGAGCGGGCGGCGAGCGTGTTTCCCGCCCACACCGCCGTCATCCACGGCGGCTTGCGGCGCTCTTATGCCGATTTCTATGCGCGGGCGCGGCGGCTCGGCTCGGCGCTTGCTGCGCGCGGCATCCAGCGCGGCGATACCGTCTCGGTGCTGCTCGCCAACACGCCGCCGATGCTGGAAGCGCACTACGGTGTGCCGATGAGCCAAGGCGTGCTCAACACGCTCAACACCCGGCTCGATGCGCCGATCATCGCCTTCTCGCTCGACCACGCCGAAGCGAAAGTGGTGATCGTCGACCGCGAATATTCCAAGGTGATGAAGGAGGCGCTGTCGCTCTGCAAGGCCAAGCCGCTGGTGATCGACTACGACGACCCGGAATATACAGGTGCCGGCGAGCGGCTGGGCGAGATCGAGTACGAGCAATTCATCGCGCAAGGCGACCCGGATTACGCCTGGGCGATGCCGGACGATGAATGGGACGCCATCAGCCTCAACTACACGAGCGGCACCACCGGCGATCCCAAGGGCGTGGTCTACCACCACCGCGGCGCCTATCTGCTCGGCGTCGGCAATGTGGTCACCTGCGGCATGGCCAAGCACCCGGTCTATCTGTGGACGCTGCCGATGTTCCACTGCAACGGCTGGTGTTTCCCTTGGTCGATCTCGGTCGTCGCCGGCACGCATGTCTGCCTGCGCGCGGTGCGCAGCGCCGCGATGTATGAGGCAATCGCCAGCCATAAAGTGACGCATCTGTGCGGCGCGCCGATCGTCATGGCGACGCTGCTCAATGCGCCCGCGAGCGAGAAGAAGCCGCTGCCGCATGTGGTCGAATTCTTCACCGCCGCGGCGCCGCCGCCGGAAGCGGTGCTGGCGGCGATGAAGGAAGCCGGCTTCAACGTCACCCATCTCTACGGCCTGACCGAAACCTATGGCCCCGCCGTGGTGAACGACTGGCAGGCCGGCTGGGACAAGCTGCCGAGCGCCGAGCAGGCGGCGAAGAAAGCGCGCCAGGGCGTGCGCTACGGCGCGCTGGAGGCGCTCGACGTGCGCGATCCCGCGACCATGCAGCCGGTCGCGCGCGACGGCGAGGCGCTGGGCGAAGTGATGTTCCGCGGCAATGTCGTGATGAAGGGATATCTCAAAAACAAGGCCTCGACCGACAAAGCCTTCGCCGGCGGCTGGTTTCACTCCGGCGATCTCGGCGTCATGCATCCCGACGGCTATATCCAGATCAAGGACCGTTCCAAGGACATCATCATCTCCGGCGGCGAGAACATCTCCTCGATCGAGGTGGAGGATGCTTTGTACAAGCATCCGGCAGTGATGGCGGTGGCGGTGGTGGCGAAACCCGACGACAAATGGGGCGAGACCCCTTGCGCCTTCATCGAATTAAAACCAGGCGCGCAAGCGAGCACCGACGAGCTGATGCAATGGTGCCGCGCGCACTTGGCCTCGTACAAATGCCCGCGCTACGTGGTGTTCGCGGAAATTCCGAAGACGAGCACGGGGAAGATTCAGAAGTTCAAGCTGCGCGAGATGGCGAAGGGGGTGTGAGTGCATGACTGATTATGTCGAGGAACCCCACATAAGTAGCACGTTGCAATGGCAAGACGTTTCGCTTCCTGCATCGGTACGGGTGACCGATGTCGACGAATTGATTTTTGCGACCCTAGAGCGAAATTGGCGGAAGACGGCATTTATTATCGGTACTTGCGTTCAAATCTGCGAAGCCCGCTCAATTCCGATCAATGCCGAAATCATCGGGGCGCGAATCCAGGCGCTGGCGGACGACCGACGCATTGAAGCGCAAGGCAATCTCTCGATGTGGCGCCACAGCGAAATTCGCAGGCGGCAGGATTGACATCAGGCCGCCCCCACCACCAGCGCGCTTGCCGAGCAGGCACAGCGGCGCTCGATGGCGGCAAGCTCATCGCTCAAAACGCCTTAGGCAATCCGGCTTGCCGAAGAATAGCGTTGGCGGTATGCCGGCTGGCGATGCCGACAGGGACCGGAAAATTTCGTTTTGTGATCGGGCTGCGCCAGATTTCATGACTGCCTTTGCCTTGACGCACAATCGTGCAGCCGGCCGCGCGTAGTATTTCCCGCAGGGCGCGGTCGAACTGAGGCGCCATCAGGCTGATGCCGGCGCGGCTTCGCGCAAAGCGGTAATCTGTAGGAACAGCGAAGCCGGATCGACGCCAGGGTGGTTGTCCGGCAGCAGGTCAAGGGCCATCGCGGATATCTTGTCGAGCAGCTCGTCGAGCGTTGGCGCGTCGGCGGCGGCCGGGATATCGTCGCAATGGCCGCTCCAGACGTTTGCTTCAGCGTCCCAAACGGCAGAAATCGTGAGGATCAAGGGTTTGCTCATTCGCGGCTCCTCATAGGCTCATTGTAACTCAAACGAAGCAGGGACGAAATGCGGGATAAAGCAGGTAGCCCGGCTGGAGCGAACGCTCAATGCGGATCGGTGCAGGGCGCGGCATCGACGACTTGCTTGCCGACTATCCCTATCTTGATCGCCAGGACATTCTAGAGGCATTGCGCTATGCCGCGTGGCGGTCTCAGGAACGCGTGATAGCGCTCACAGCTAGCGCCGCAGCGCAACTGATCCTCGTCCGAGAGGTACCGTCGCCGATTTCCGATCCGCATATTCTTATGACGAGCACAACACCCATTTGCCTTATGCGGCTTGCACAGCAAGCAGCCGGAGCGAGCATTTTTTGGACGTTTGCGCTTGAAGTGCACTGAGGTGATTTCTAAACCAGCTGCATCCTGAGCTCTCGCCCGACGATGCTCGCCGCGCGCTGCAGGCTTTCAATCGTGGCGCTACCGTTCTTCGGATCGAGCAAACGGTCGACCTGCGCGCGGCTGGTGTTCATCAGCCTGGCCATGCGCTGCTTGGTGATGTTCTTCTTCTTCATCTCTTGCGCGAGTTGGAGGGCGATCACCGCCTTGACGGCGGCTGCCGTCACCTCCTTGCGCAGGCCTTCCTCGTCGAGCCAGCTCTCGAAGCTCGATCCTACGTGCGGGTTCTTTCTTGTCATGTCCTCAACTCCTTCAATCGCTGCCTCGCCAATGCGAGATCGTCCGCCGGAGCCTTGCGGCCTTTCTTGATGAATCCGTGCAGCGCGATCAGTACGCCCTCGTGAAAGCCGAACAGCACGCGCGCTTCTTTCCTGCTCGGCAACGACGATCGCAACTCCCACAAGCCCCCGCTCAGCGCCCGACACAGCGGCAAGCCGACCGGCCATCCTCACTGAACCTTGGCGATGTCGCGGCCGATCACGCGCTTCTCCGCACGCGACAGAACCTTCATCCATTCGCGCACCGGTTCGCGGCCTGCTGCCGATTTCCAAAACGCGAGTGGAAGAGGATTTAGATCGTCCGGCATCTATGTATCAAAAATGATACGTTATCCAAGATGTCTCGGCAACGCCCTTTTTCTGGCGTGCCCATGGTAAGATATATCTTGCGCTGTATCTCAATTTGACCTATATATTTGCTCATAAGATATATCTTATGAGCATTATCAAACAAACTCAAGGGGTTAGTTATGTTCCACCGACACCACCACCGCCATGACGAGGGCCGGCACGGCCACAACGAGGACGGCCACTGCGCCGCCGGCCGGCACGGCCATCGCGGGCGGCACCGCCACGGCTGGGGCGGCCGCTTCGGCGCCGGCGACGACGACATGATGCGCGGCCGCCGCATGCTCATGCAGGGCGATTTGCGGCTCATCGCGCTCGCGCTCATCGCCGAGCAACCGCGCCACGGCTACGACATCATCAAGGTGCTCGAGGAGAAGACGTCCGACTGGTACAGCCCGAGCCCGGGCATGGTCTATCCGACGCTGACCTATCTCGAAGAGGTCGGCTACGTCACCGCGCAGGCCGAAGGCGCCAAGAAGCTTTACACCATCACCGAGGAAGGCCGCGCGCATCTCGAAGACAACCGCGCGCTGGTCGACGCGGTGATGCAGCGCATCGCATTCATCGGTGAGCGCGCGCGCCGCATCCGCGAGCGCATGGGCGATGACGAGGCGCGCCGCAACATGCCGCAGCTCGTGCGCGCCGCGCTCGATAATCTGCGCGACGTCGCCGCCAAGCGCCTGGAGGACGATCCCGAGGCCGAAGCCGACGTGGTCGAGATGCTGGCGCGCCTCGCCGGCGAATTGCGCCGCAGGAATTAGCGCGCCTGCTTGTCATGGACTGCCTTTGTCCCGGCCATCTCGATTGATGGGACACGGCAACGTCATTCTAAGCGAGATCAGCGGGTTACGGCGCTGACGCACCGGCCCGGTGATGACCGTCGAATGGCGTTGGCGCCCATAGGTGGTGCAAGCCACCCGATTCCTGATCGCCGCGGACCGCGCAAAAAAGATCGTGGCCAGGCAATTCGCCGGCCACACCTGATGAATCGAGAGTCAAACGAGAGCGGAGAACGCCGGCTCAGTGATCGCCGACCGGGTGGCCGATTGGATCGAAAATATGTTCGGTATCGGAGCGGCTGCTGGAGGGGGCCTGCTGGCCAAAGCTGAACGTGGTGTTGCCCTGCTGCAGGAGGGTCTGGCCGTTGCCGCTGTTGAAATGCGACACCTGACCGTCCGGATCCGTATAGCGCGCTGTGCCGTCGGGGTTGGTGCTGCCCGCGCTCTCGAACGTGAAGGCATGCGCCACCGGCGCGGCCGTTACCGCCAAGGCGAAGGCGGCGGAAAAAACCGCAAGACGAAGTTGCTGGTTCATGACAGCCTCTTGATTCCCCAGAATCATTGAGCCAGGACATTATGGCGGCAGGGCGGCAGACACAACGCGGCCGAGTTTCATGTCGCCTCGCAAAAAAGAAAAAAACCGCCTCGCGGCTGGCGAGCCGGCGGAAACCCATTCAAAACAAATGCGCTGAATCAGTGCAGGTTGGCTTGGCCGTTATGCCGCAACCGTTCCATTTCGTCCTTTACCTGTAGCTTTCGCCGTTTCAGTTCCACGATTTTCAGATCATCGACCGCAGGGTGGGCCAAACATTCGTTGATTTCTTCTTCCAGAGCCCGGTGTTTTTTTTCCAATTCCGCAAGATGCGATTGCATCGACATGTAGGATGTCTCCTCAATCCGTGGATCCTTAAAACAACTAAGTCTAGCGCAGACTCAGCGCAAGAGCGACCCTATATCGGTAGGGCTGCAGCAGCAAATTTGGTAAAAACCCTTTGATCCGAGGAACTTTGCGAGCGCTTGAATGCGCTTGTGGAAAACGTGATAATTATTAACGCCTTTGGGGGCCGGGACGGGCCGGCGGCCAGGCGCGAACCAGCGGTGGCGATGACCCAAGAGGAAGAACGTGAGTTACGGGAGCAATTGGCGCGCCTGCAGCAGGAGCATCGCGACCTTGACGCCGCGATCACGGCGCTCGCGGCCTCGCCCGGGTCTGACCTTATCCAGGTCCAGCGGCTAAAAAAGCGCAAGCTGATCCTGCGCGACAAGATCCGGGCGATCGAGGACCAGCTGACGCCGGATATTATTGCGTAGGGTTTGCCCATCGTCCCCGCCGGGGACGAGGTCGACTACCCCCCCTCCTCGCCGCTTTCGCCGAGCCTGTGGGTGGCCTTCAGCGACGTGATTTCGCTCAGACCGGGATGGTATTGACGGTGCGTTCTTCGATCCCGCCGCGCACCTGGGCGTAGAGCTTGGGATTGCGGGCGGAGAGAATTTGCAGAGCGGCGAGCACTGCATTGGACGGCTCGAGCACCGTCATGACCGGGACCGCGCTCGGCGCGCGCAGGGACGACCATACATCCTCGGGAAAGTCCTTCACCGATGCCGGCACCGTGAGCACGGGAATTGTCGACATGGCCGAGAGCACAGGCCCCGCCCCGTTCGAGCGCCCGATATAGGCGATGACCACCGTATCGGGCACCTCCTGCACCATGCGATGCAGAATGCCGGCCGCGGCGACCGGCTCCTTGTGCACGGAGCAGGTCACGACGCTCATCAAGTCCTTCAATTCGCCGAGCGCTTCCGAGAAGGCATCGGTTTTGTCCTTCTCCGAGCCGCGCCACAGAATGATACGCTGGCGCGGCAGGCGGAAATGGCCAGTGATTTCCGCGACGCGCCGGTATTTCGCGGCCACATCCTCAAGCGCGCCGCCGTCACGATAGACCTGCTTGTCGATATAACCGCCGCCCTCGATCACGCGCCAGGAATCGTTGTCGATCACGTCGGCCAGCAGCAGGTTGCCCTTGGTGTCAAATCCGAACTCGACCTTAAGATCGACCAGCCGGCCGCCTTCAAGTTGCCAGGCCTTTTCGAGCGCGAGGAAAGCCTGTCGGGCAATGCGCCGCATCTCGGGAAAGCTCTTCCACTCGTCGGCGCGATCGAACACCTCCGAGGCCGGCAGGACGAGGAACGGGTCCTGCCCCGGCAACGGCTTGGCGGGGTTGAACAGCCTGATTTGCTTGGCGTCCTCCGCGAACTGCATGAACGGATCGTCGGCGATGAGCGGCTTGCCTTTCCAGTTCTTGTCCTTGGTCTTGAGGTAGAATTCGACCAGCAGCTGTGGAAACAGCTGTCCCTTCGCGAGGTGCGGGTTGCGCTTGAGATAGGAGCCGTGGGCTTCGCGCCGGACCACCACCTCGTAGGGCAGCATAGTGCACTTGGGCGCGATGAACGAGGTCGCGCTCTCCTGCTCGACGAAGGCGACCGGCAGGCCGCAGGCCTTCAATAGCCGGAAAACATTGCAAGTGGTTTGGTTGGCAAGGCGCCCCTTCTCCGCAATGACGTCATGCTTGGCCCCGTCGCCGGCCGTGATGTCGTCCTTCGACCGGACGGTCACCAGGTCGGAACCGTCCTTGAGCAGATGAATCGTCTTGGTCTTGCCCTCGGTCACAAAAGCGCCGGGTGCATGCTTGGCGGCAGGGCGTTCTGACAGTTGGGTTTCCACGGCCGTTCCTATTGAGCGGAAAATTCGGGGTTCGGCCACTTATCTAGGGCAAGCCAGGACGAAATAACACCGTGCCCGGCGCAGGAACGGTGGAAATGTGCTTCTTGCGGCACAGTAAGGCTTTCTTGGCGCGCACGAGCGCGGGGAACCAATGGACTCGTAACGGCTTTTCTGCTAGAGCCGCGCGACTCGAAAGCCCGCGCCATTGCGGGGCTTTTGACTAAAACCCGTCCGAGCAACAACAAAGGAGCAAGCGTGCAAGTCCTCGTTCGCGACAACAACGTCGACCAGGCCCTCAAGGCGCTCAAGAAAAAGATGCAGCGCGAGGGTATTTTCCGCGAGATGAAGCTTCGCGGCCATTACGAAAAACCATCGGAAAAGAAGGCACGAGAAAAGGCCGAGGCGATCCGCCGCGCCCGCAAGCTCGCGCGCAAAAAGATGCAGCGCGAGGGTCTGTTGCCGATGAAGCCGCGCGTGGCGCCCGGAGCCGGCGGTCCAGGTGGCGGCGCCGGACGCGGGCGTGGTGGCCCGCCGCGTTTCGGCTGAGCATTCGCGCTTTTTGACCGCAGCTGAATTCGACTGATGGTTGGCGCGGGCCTTCGCCCGCGCTATTGCTTTTTGCGTGAGGGCAAGGAACCGGCAAGCGCGCGTCCCACGAAATCTACGTGTCGAACACAAAGCGCGTGCCGACCGCCGAATGGATCACCTTGTCGCCGAGCGCCGCGCGGGCAAGATCATAGAAGCGCTCGCCGGTGCAATGGCCGACGATGATGTAATTCGGATCGATCAAGCGGAATTCCTCGATCGTCCGTTCGATGTAGGCATCGTCAAGCGGCGGCACGATGTGGAAGCCGCCGAGCACGGCATGCACCTTGTCGACGCCGGAGGCCTTCTGCGCCTGGCGCACCGCGTTGATCACGCCGCGATGGCTGCATGAGGTGAGCACCACCAGACCCCTTCCCTTGACCAGATAGGTAGTGGCGATCTCGTGATCGAAATCGTCGGTGATGTAGGTGCCGGTGCGCTTTTCCGGCGGCATCTTCTCCGGAAAACAGCCGAAGCCGTCGAAAATGCCGACGATCTCGGTGGTCGGCTGTAGCGGCTTCTCGAACGAGACCTGACCGATGCGGCCCGAGGTGAAGGCATGGTCGGCAACCAAGGCCGGCTCGTCCGCCATCATCAGCGCGAGGTCGGCCTCCATGATCGCTTTGCGGTCGAGCGCACCGAACTGGCCGCCGGGATTGCGGCGGATGCAGAAGCAATCTTCGCCGCCGACATAGAACGGCAACTTGCGCTTGAGCTTGCCCTTGTTGGCGGCAAGGAAGCTGACCATGCCGCCGAAATGATCGTAATGGCCGTGGCTCAGGACCATGGCGTCGAAGGTCGACGGATCGATCCCGAGAATGGCCATGTTGTTGGCAAGCACCTCGGGCGTATAGCCGAAGTCGATCAGCACATGGCGCTCGGCCCCGCCGAGGAAGGACTGCGCGTGCATGGCAAGGCCCCATTCGCCGTTGAGCACATAGCGCGGCGGCGCGTCCGGCCGGGTGTTGCCGCCGCGGCGCTCGACCGTAAGGCCTTCACGCATCTCGTTGGGCACGAACTGCGTGACGATGTTGTCGGTGACGATGCGCACCGCCAGGCGTTCGACCTGCGGCGGCTTGCCGGCGAGCGCGGGCGCCGTTCTGGTCTGTGCATTGACCACCATGGTGGCGACCATGGCCGAGACGAAGCCCGCCCCGCCGGCGCAGAGCGGGCCAAAATCGGCGGCCAGCGAGGCGCCGCAGTTGCAGATGTTGAACAGCATGGTGACCCCCCGGCGCGGAACGTGGCTTTTTCTTGGGGTCAATTTACCCAGCGCGCTTTCGATTGTCATGGCCGGTTTGAGCCGGCCATCTCGCTTAAGAGGGCAATGCATCGCTGAACGAGATCGCCGGGACAAGCGCGGCGACGTGCTATTGCAAGCTCGCCAGAAATTCGCGCATCACCTCCAGCGCGCCGTGGCCGTCGAGATCGACATGGCCGCCGCGCGGAAAGCGCACGAAGCGTTTCGGCTCGCGCGCCAGCGCGAACAGCCGCTCGCCGAATTCAATCGGCACGATCGTATCCTGCTCGCCATGCAGTATGAGAATTGGCGCGCTGACCCGCGCAATACGCCGCTCCGAGTGGAAGCTATCCTTCATCAGCCAGCGCACCGGCGCAAACGGATAGGCGTTAGCGCCGACATCGGCGGCCGAGGTGAAGGGCGCATCGAGGATCAGGCCGGCTACTGGACGTTCGGCCGCAAGCGCGATGGCGACCGCAGTGCCGAGCGATTCCCCCCACAACACGAGGTGTTTTTGCGGATGGCGCAAAGCGGCGAATTCGTAAGCCGCATGCGCATCGCGGATCAGCCCGGCCTCGCTCGGGCGGCCGCTTGAGCCGCCATAGCCGCGATAAGACAGTGCCACGAGCCCCGTGCCGTCGGCGATGAGAGCGCGGAAGCGCTCGACACGCAGATCGAGCGCGCCGCCATTGCCGTGGAAATAGAGCACGAGCGGCCTATCATTGCGCGGCGCGACGTGCCAGGCGATCAGCTTCTCGCCGTCGCTGCTCGTCAGCGTGACCTCCTCCGCCTTCGGCAGGCCGGCGGCTGCCGGCGGCGTGCGGGCTCGATCGGGGAAATACATCAGGGAGCGCTGAAAGACATACATCAGCGTCAACAGGCCGCCGTAGCCGAACGCAACGGCAAGCGCGAGCCATTTCACAGCCGTCATGCCATTTCTCATAACACAAGCGTGAGAGCGCGCGGGGTTGCCCCGGGTGCGCGATCCGCCTAGCGTCGCGACCGCATCACCAGGGAGAAATGCCATGCCGCGCCTGCGCTATATCGAGGAATCCGAAAAAACGCCGCAGACGGCGGCGATGATCGACTCGGCAAAGAAAACGGGCGCGCCCGACCCGCGCGTGGTCAGCATCATGACGCGCGGCAAGCTCGGGATCGCCTGGGTCGAATACTGGAATAAGCTGCTCTATTCCGGCGCGCTGCCGCACAAGCTCAAGGAAATGTGCCGCATTAAGATCTCCGTGGCGCACCAGTGCGGTTATTGCTCGACCGTGCGCTCCAACGTTGCCAAGGCCGAAGGGCTGACCGAGGATATGATCAACGACCTGTTCGCCTACCAGAGCAGCAAGTATTTCACGCCGCGCGAAAAAGCGGCGCTGCGCTATGCCGAACTGTTCAAGCAGGGCGAGCACGCGATCGACAAGGACGAGATCTATCAGGAGCTCGCCAAGCATTTCAGCGACGAGGAGATCATCGAGCTCGGCCTGTTCTGCGCCGAGGTCGACGGCGTCGGCAAATTCGTAAAATCGCTCAACGTGCTGAGCTGGGAGGAGGCGTGCGAGCTCAATCCCAAGCTCACGCAAGGCGCGCCGGCGCAAGAGGCTGCGGAATAGGAACAGTCATTCCGGGCCGGCGCTTTTGCGCCGAACCCGGAATCCGGAACCATGCGCGCAAATTCCTAATTACGGATCGCCGCTTCTCGGCGTCCGGAATGATCGGTTTTCACCAGCCAGCTATTCCAGCGGAAACGCGATGGTGCTGAGCACGGCAAGGGCCGGCTGGCGCGTGTCGAGCCGCGTGTGCTGCACAACGACCGGCACGTTCGAGGTCACGACGCTGGAAAAATCCGTGCCTTTGGGGATCGGCTCGGGATCGGTGAAATCGTTGAAGCGCAGATGCTTGGTGCGCTGCGACCCCACGGTGTAGCGATAGGGTCCGGCCGGTGCACGGTCGGCGAAATACACCGTGATCTCAACGCGCGCATCTTCCTCTCCGGCATTGAGAATGCATAGGGTTTCGTGGCTGGTCAGTTCGCGGCTCGTGCCGGTCGAGCCAGGAGGAATATAGCCTTCCGCGACCGCCCAGGTTTTGCGTCCGATCAAATTGGTCATGGCAAGCCGCACAGCTGCCCCTGCCCGCTAACGCGCGGGCCTGCTCGTTAGTTGCACGCTTCAACCGTACGCTAGGGTCCGGACTCAATTAGATCACAGCCAATACGCCAGCATAGCGACCAGGCACAAGGCGGAGAGGAAGTTTCTCGCGAGCTTATCGTAGCGCGTGGCGATGCGCCGCCAATCCTTGAGGCGGC